>Ga0126313_10000004_pt1 | contig 281546 bp, 280 predicted proteins | sample Plot105A_FD_89954 | JGI IMG/M metagenome (GOLD analysis project Ga0126313, IMG submission 89954) | Serpentine soil microbial communities from UC McLaughlin Reserve, CA, USA - Plot105A | ecosystem: Environmental > Terrestrial > Soil > Grasslands | place: USA: UC McLaughlin Reserve, Lake...
CCTCGATGTCGGCTCGTCGCATCCTGGGGCTGAAGTAGGTCCCAAGGGTTGGGCTGTTCGCCCATTAAAGCGGCACGCGAGCTGGGTTCAGAACGTCGTGAGACAGTTCGGTCCCTATCTGCCATGGGCGTTGGAGAATTGAGAGGAGTCGTCCCTAGTACGAGAGGACCGGGATGAACGGACCTCTGGTGTACCAGTTGTCCCGCCAGGGGCATTGCTGGTTAGCTACGTCCGGATGGGATAACCGCTGAAAGCATCTAAGCGGGAAGCCCACCTCGAGATGAGTTCTCCCATCTCCTAGAGAGAGTAAGAGCCGTGGAAGACCACCACGTGATAGGCCGGATGTGTAAGCACGGTGACGTGTTCAGCAGACCGGTACTAATGCTTCGAGGGCTTGACGGATTTATTTTCCATTCTCCGCTTCGGCGGAGTGGTGATTCACCAGTGGGGTTCGCCCCATTGTTTGGCTAGCTGTGCGGTTTTGAGGGTCCGACACGCATGTCGGTCCCATGCGGGAGCGGTAGTCAAGAGCCGCTTTCGTTACGGCTTTCGGTGGCTTTGCGAGGGGGAAACACCTCTTCCCATTCCGAACAGAGCAGTTAAGCCCCTCTGCGCCGATGGTACTTGGCCTGAAAGGGCCTGGGAGAGTAGGTCGCCGCCGATTCTTGACCTGAACGGGCCGCCTTCGGGCGGCCCGTTTGCTTTCAGACGTTAGCTTTCGCGCCATGTCTACCGTTGCCATCGTCCTCCTCGTCCTCTTCGCCATCGTGGCGCTGCTGCTGATCGGCGGTTTCGTGACCGCGCGCCGCCGTGAGCAGGCCGAGGCCGAGCAGTACCGCGCCAACCTCTCGGCCGCCGACAAGGCGCTCGAGGCAGCGCGGGCCGCAGACCGCGGCTGGGACCGGTCGGTCATGGAGGACGTCGCCCGAGCGGCACTCAACGAGCGCCGACCGGGTTGGAGCTTCCGCACGCTCGACCTCGTGCTCGTCGAGGATCGGCCCGGCGTTGCCGAGGACCGTGCTCAGTTCGTCGCTGGCGACGGAGACGAGCGGGTCCAGGTGGTGCTGGCGCGCGGCGACGCCGGGTGGACCGTGGAGCAGGTCGGCTGAACGGCGTGCGCGCGATCGCGCCGGCATCGGAGCTCGTCGAGGGATTCGTCCCGGAGACCGACCTCGAGCGCCGGCTCGCCGAGGACCCGATCGTCCTACGTGGACTGGCATGGGGCCGGCCTCGCGCGGGCCATCCGGAGGGCCCCGTCGGCCGCCACGTCGCCGACCTGCTGCGGACGATCGACGAGTGGGGCGTGCCGGAGCCGCAACGCCGCGACCTGCGGTTCATCTCGCTGATCCACGATGCGCTCAAGTACAAGGTGCGTGACTGGCTGCCACACAGCGGCCCCAACCACCATGCCGCTCGCGCTCGCCGTCTGGCGGAGACCTACACCGAGGACGAGCGGCTTCTCGCGACGATCGAGCTGCACGATCGTCCTTACGGGCTCTGGCGCAAGCTCCAGAAGAGCGGGGAGCTCGACGAGCAGGGCTTTCGAGCGATGCTCGACCGCCTGCCCGACCGAGCGTTGTTCATGAGCTTCGTGGAACTCGACGGATCGACCGAGGGCAAGCGCCCCGAGCCGATCGAGTGGCTCAAGGGCGAGCTGGCAAGACGCGGTCTGGCGCCTTAGCGCAGAACGGAGAGGCGACCCGCTCGCTGTCGCAGCCACGGCGCCGGGTGCCGGAGCAGAGGACGGCCGCGTCCTGGCGGATCTCCATCACCGCGCCGCGCTCATCGACGCCGTACTCGCCAAGCGTCGCGAGCTCCATCAGGAGGTCTGCGCGGGCGAGGAGCTGTTGTCTGAGGCGGGGGAACATATGTTCGTAAGCTAAGAGCTTTCTCGGACAGAGCCTATTCCCCTGCAACATCCCTTGCACGCACTAGGGTCGCTCCGTGGTCCATCTCAGGATCGTTGCGCCCCAGGATGTCGCGGGCCGTGCCCTAGAGCTGCTGCAGGGCTCGGATTCGGTCTGCAACGTCGTGCATCTCCCCGGGGCATCGACCAAGCCGACTGGAGACTTGATCATCGCCGACGTGGCGCGCGAGGACGCCAGCGTGATCCTCGAGGACCTGACCGAGCTCGACATCCCCGCCCGGGGTTCGATCTCCCTCGCACCGATCGAGACGCAGCTCTCCGAGGGAGCGCGTCAGGCGGAGCGCCACGCCGCAGGCCTGCCGGGCGACGCAGTGGTCTGGGAGGACGTCGACAGCCGAACCCAGGAGCTGACCGAGCTGTCGGCCAACTTCCTCGCCTTCATGGTCCTGGCGATGCTGATCGCCGCGATCGGGCTGGTGCTCGACCAGCCGATCCTGATCATCGGAGCGATGGTGGTGGGGCCGGAGTTCGGTCCGCTGGCCGGTATCTGCGTCGGCTTGGTTCAACGCCGCCCGGCGCTTGCGAAGCGCTCGCTGAAGGCGCTGGCCGTCGGCTTTCCGGTGGGAATCGCCGTGACCATCCTTTTCACGCTCGTGCTGGAGGCCGTCGGCCAGGTCCCGAGCAGCTTCGATCCAGCCGACCATCCGCTGACCAACTTCGTGTCCCAGCCCGACGCGCTGTCCTTTGTCGTCGCGCTGATCGCAGGGACCGCCGGCGTGCTGTCGCTGACGAGCGCGAAGTCGGGCGCGCTGATCGGCGTCCTGATCTCAGTCACGACGATCCCGGCGGCCGCGAACGTCGGCGTCGCGGCCGCATTGGGAGACTGGGACGAGGCAGGTGGCGCACTCGCGCAGCTGGCGGTCAACCTCTCGGCGATCGTCATCGCGGGCGCGACGACGCTCTACGTCCAGCGCCTGCTCTACGTGAGGCGTCGCGCGCGCCATCTCAGCGATCCGAGTCGCGCCGATGCCGGCCTTCCCGTCGGTCGCAGCCGACACGGCTAGCGCCACGCCGCGGCTGAAGGGGAACCGGCGGCCGAAACGAACATCCAGCCAATGGGCTTCGCTACCCTTGCCCGGCCGCCAGCTCTCCCGAGTGGGGCGGATTCACGCATGGAAAAGTTCATCATCGAAGGCGGCCAGCCGCTCTCCGGAACGATCGTCCCGGCGGGCAACAAGAACGCCGCCCTGCCGGTCCTCGCGGCCACGCTGCTCACTCGTGAGGAGGTCGTGCTGCGCAACATCCCGCGAATCCGGGACGTCGAGGCGCAGCTGAACCTCCTGCGTCACCTCGGCGCCGAGGTCGAGTGGCGCGACGACAACGTGGTCGCGGTCTGCGCGGCGGGCGTCGAGAGCACAGACGTCGACCCGGCGCTGGCCGAGCGGATTCGCGCGTCCTTCCTGCTTGCCGGCCCGCTGCTCGCGCGCTTCGGCCGCGCGATGATGCCGCCGCCCGGCGGGGACGTGATCGGTCGCCGCCGGCTGGATCCCCACCTCGACGCCTTCCGTGCGCTCGGCGCGACCGTGCGCGCGAAGGGCGCCTACGAGATCGAGGCTCCGGACGGGCTTCGCGCATGCGACTTCTTCATGGACGAGCCGTCGGTGATGGCCACCGAGAACGCCCTGATGGCCGCGGCGCTGACTCCCGGCTCGACGGTGATCCACAACGCAGCATCGGAGCCTCACGTCCAGGACCTCGCGCGGCTGTTGCTCGCGATGGGCGCGCGGATCGAGGGGATCGGCTCGAACGTGATCGTCGTCCACGGGCAGGAGGAGCTCGGTGGCGCCGACTACGCGATCGGCCCCGACTACATCGAGATCGGCAGCTTCATCGCGCTCGCGGCCTGCACCGGCGGCGAGCTGCGGATCAAGGACGCGATGCCCGACGATCTGCGCATGACGCTGCTCGCCTTCGACCGGCTCGGCTGCAAGGTCGAGATCGATGGCGCCGACGTGGTCGTTCCCGCAGGCCAGGATCTGCGCGTGCGCGATGACGAGGGCGACGCCGTCTCGAAGATCGAGGACGGCCCGTGGCCCGCGTTTCCCGCTGACCTGACGTCGATCGCGCTCGCGATGGCGACACAGTCCGCGGGCATGGTCCTGATCCACGAGAAGATGTTCGAGAACCGCTTGTTCTTCGTCGACAAGCTCGTCTCCATGGGCGCTCGGGTGATCGTCTGCGACCCGCACCGCGCGGTCGTCAGCGGCCCGAGCCGGCTTCACGGCGAGCGCATGGAGAGCCCTGACATCCGTGCCGGCATGGCGATGCTCATCGCGGCGCTCTGCGCCGAGGGCACCTCGGAGATCGGCAACGTCAGGCAGATCGACCGCGGCTACGAGCGGATCGAGGAGCGGCTGCGGTCGCTCGGCGCGCGGATCGAGCGCGTTCCCCCGCGAGGCGTCAGCGCCCAAGGTGAGCCGCTTCCCGTCTAGGGTGCGGTACCGGGTAACCGACGCGCCAAGGAGGGGACGCTCGTGATCCACCCGATACCGGCCGGCACGCGCGACGTGCTCCCGGACGAGATGCGTGAGCTGCGCGCGATCGACGAGCGGCTGCGCGGGACATTCGAAGTTGCCGGCTACGGAGAGATCTGGACGCCGATGGTCGAGTACGAGGAGGTGCTGCGCGCCGGCGACGACAACGCCGCAGACGCCGCCTATCGGATGTTCGACGACCACGGACAGGTGCTGGCGCTGCGTTCCGACATGACGATCCCGATCGCGCGCGTGGTGGCGACGCGCTTCGCGGTTGCCGACGAGCCGTTGCGGCTCTGCTACTCGGCCCACGCGTACCGGACCGTCGGTCGCAAGACGGGCCAGCAGGCGGAGTTCATGCAGACGGGCGTCGAGCTGATCGGCGTGCCGGGCGAGGACGGTGAGGCCGAGGTGGTCACGCTCACTCTGTCGGCGCTCGAGAACGCCGGCCTGGCGCGCCACCGGATAGGCGTCGGCGACGGCTCGCTGTACCGCAAGCTGTTGGCGGCGCTCGACGTCCCGGACGACGCTCACCGCGAGCTGCTCGACTGCCTGAGCCGCCGCGACCTGGTCGGTCTCGAACGACGGGTCGATGCGCTCGGACTGGCGCGCGACGCGCGTGACCTGCTCGTAGGCCTGCCTGAGAGGCGCGGCGGGCCGGAGGTGCTCGATCGCCCCGACGGCCCCGCGGCAGAGGCTCTTGCCCGCCTGCGCGGCCTCTACGAGGCGCTCGAGGCGCGTGGCGTCGGCGATCGGGTGATCCTCGACCTCGGGCTGGTGCGCGACCTCGGCTACTACACGGGAGCAGTGTTCGAGCTCTACGACCCGGCGGTCGGCTTCGCGTTGGGTGGCGGCGGTCGCTACGACGACCTGATCGGCCGCTTCGGTGAGGCTCGGCCGGCTTGTGGCATCGCGCTCGACGTCCAGCGCGTGCACATCGCCCAGGCGGCCGAGGAGGAGCAGCGATGAGCGCGAGCGGGCTGACGATCGCCGTTCCGCGCGGCGCCCTGATGGGCGGCACGCTCGACCTGCTCGACGGCTTGGGGATCGACACGGCCGGGGTCCGCTCGAACGATCGCAAGCTCCTGTTCCAGGACGCGGGCATCGTGACGATGCGGCCGAGCGACGTGCCGACCTACGTCGAGCACGGCGCGGCCGACATCGGCATAACCGGCAAGGACGTGCTGCTCGAGGAGCCGGGTCGCGACGTCTACGAGCTGCTCGACCTCGGCTTCGGCCGCTGCGAGATGGTGGTCGCGGCGCAGAGTGGGGCCGACCCGCTCGGAGAGGCCCTGCGACGCCTCGGTCGGCTGAGGATCGCCACCAAGTACACGCACATCGCCACCGAGCACTTCGCCCGCACGGGCCGCCAGGTCGAGCTGGTGCATGTGAAGGGATCGGTCGAGCTTGCGCCGCTGACTGGGCTGGTCGACGGCATCGTCGATCTGACCGCGACCGGCAAGACGCTCGCCGAGAACGGGCTCGAGGTCGTCGAGGAGATCGTCACCTGCACGGCGCGGCTGATCGCCAATCCGGTCGCCCACAAGCTGAAGGCCGCGGAGATCGACGCGATCGTCGAGCGGCTCCGCGCGAACGCGCAGTGAGGATCTCCGAGCTCGGACCGGGGGCGACGGCGGCCGAGATCCGCGCGCTGACCCCGGATCCGCGTGACGTCGAGCACGATGTGCGGGCGATCGTCGACGCCGTGCGCATCGGCGGTGACCGAACGCTCGTCGAGTACACCGAGCGCTTCGACGGGGTCGCCGTCCCGGTCGACCGCCTGTGCGTGGACTCCGGTGACGTCGACGCCGCGGTGGCGTCGCTGGACGCCGACGTCGCCGACGGCCTGCGTACGGCGATCGAGAACGTCCGTACGGTGGCCGAGGCTCAGCTGCGCGACGCGACGACCGTCGACCTCGAGGACGGGCAGCACGTCGAGATCGCCGATCTGGCCGTCCGTCGCGCGGGCGCCTATGTTCCCGCGGGCCGTGCGTCCTATCCGTCGACCGTCGTGATGGCGACGGTGCCCGCGCGCGTGGCCGGCGTCGACGAGATCGCGCTCTGCGCGGCGCCCGGTCCCGACGGCGAGATCGACCCGGTGATCCTGGGCGCCTGTGGCCTCTGCGGCGTGGACGAGATCTATCGCGTCGGTGGTGCGCAGGCAGTAGCGGCGCTGGCCTACGGGACGGACGTAATTCGGCCGGTCGACGTGATCGCTGGGCCGGGCAACGCCTGGGTCCAGGAGGCGAAGCGGCAGGTCGCCGGCGTGGTCGCGATCGACGGCATCGCCGGGCCGAGCGAGCTCGTCGTCGTCGCCGACGGCGGGGCGGAGCCCGAGCCGCTGGTGCTCGACCTGCTTGCCCAAGCCGAGCACGGGCCCGACAGCCTCGTCGCGATGATCTCGACCGATCGCGATCTGCTCAGCGCGATCGGAGTCGCCGTCGCGCGGATGGCACCCGAGCGGCCCTCGGTCTGCGACGCGCCGCTGGCCCTAGTCCGTGTCGCCGACGCGGCCGCCGCCGTGCGACTCGCCGACGCGATCGCCCCGGAGCACCTCCAGCTCGTCGGATCCGACGTCGAGGCGCTGGCTCCGACCGTGCGAGCGGCAGGCTGCCTGTTCGTCGGAGCACAGGCCGCGACGGCCTTCGGCGACTACGTCGCCGGCTCGAACCACATCCTTCCCACGGGCGGCGCCGGCCGCTTCCAGAGCTCAGTGTCCCCAGCCACGTTCCGGCGCCGGATGGCTCGCGTATCCTTCCCCGGCGAGGCCGCTGCCCGGTTGGCCGCCAAGGGCGCCCCGCTTGCCCGCGCAGAGGGCTTCCCTGTCCACGCCGAGTCCATGGAGCGCCGCGCGTGACCCGCAGCTCAGACATCGCTCGCAAGACCAACGAGACGGACATCGAGCTGTCGCTGCTGCTCGACGGGGACGGCGCGGGCGAGCGCTCGACCGGAGTCGGCTTCTTCGACCACCTGCTCGACGCTGTCGCGCGCCACGGCAAGCTCGATCTCGACGTGAAGGTCGAGGGCGATCTCGAGACGGGCCCACACCACACCGTCGAGGACACCGGCATCGCACTCGGGCGGGCGCTCGACGAGGCGCTGGGGGATCGCGCGGGCATCCGCCGCTACGGCCACGCGGTCGTGCCGATGGACGAGGCGCGCGCAAGCTGCGCGATCGACCTGTCGGGCCGTCCGTACACGTCCTTCGAGGGCGACCTGCCTGCTGAGGCGATCGCCGACTTCGACTCGGACCTCGCCGAGGAGTTCTTCCGCGCGGTGTCCAACACGGCGAAGCTCACGCTGCACGTGAAGATCGAGCGCGGCACGAACACCCATCACATGGTCGAGGCGGCGTTCAAGGCGTTCGCACGCGCGCTGCGCGAGGCGGTCTCGATCGACCCCGACGAGGCCGGCATCCCCTCGACGAAGGGTCTGTTGTGACCACCGTCGCGATCCTCGACTACGGCATGGGCAACCTGCGCTCGGCGGAGAAGGCCTTCGAGCACGTCGGAGTGGAGGCGAAGATCACGCGCGAGCACGACGAGGTGCGCGCGGCGGACGGCGTCGTGCTGCCGGGCGTCGGCGCCTTCCCAAAGGCAATGGCCGCCGTGCGCGAGCTCGCCTTCGACGGCCTGCTGCGCGAGCGGCGCCAGGCCGGCGTGCCGATCCTCGGCCTCTGCCTCGGCATGCAGCTCCTCTACGAAGAGAGCACGGAGCTCGGCGGCGCGACCGGCCTCGGCCTGCTCTCCGGACGGATCGAGGCGCTCGACGCGCCGGGCCTGAAGGTGCCGCACATCGGCTGGAACCCTGTGTCCTGGCGGCGCGACTCGGACTTGAGGGAGGGGCTGTCGGACCCGTGCGCCTTCTACCACGTGCACTCGTTCGCCAATCGGGCGGTCGACGGCGACGAGGTCGTCGGCGTCGCCTCATACGGCAGCGACTTCGTCAGCGTCGTCGCCGCCGACGGCGTCTACGGGACCCAGTTCCATCCCGAGAAGTCGGGCCCGGACGGCCTTCAGCTCCTGCGCAACTTCGCGGCTCGCTGCCGCGCCGGCTCACCAGCCACGGCATGATCCTCCTGCCGGCTGTCGACATCCGGGACGGCAAGGCCGTCCGCCTCAGGCAGGGGCGGTTCGAGGACGAGACGGTCTACGCCGACTCGCCGCTCGAGGCAGCTCGCTCCTTCGTGGAGGCGGGCGCGCGCTACCTGCACGTGGTCGATCTCGACGGCGCCCGCGACGGCGCGCCCGCGAACCTTCACCACCTCGAGGAGATCACCGAGCAGCTGGACGTGCCGGTGCAGTACGGCGGCGGACTGCGCTCACTGCAGTCGGTGCGCGCGGCCTTGGCCGCTGGAGCCGCTCGTGTGGTCATCGGGACCGCCGCCTACTCCGATGCCGAGTTCCTGCAGACGGCGCTCGAGACGTGGCGGCAGCGGATCCTCGTGGCGGTCGACGTCCGCGACGGCAAGGTCTCGGTGTCGGGCTGGACGCGCGAGACCCAGATGCGCCCGGAGGAGCTGATCGCGCGGCTGCAGAGCCAGGGCGCCTCGCGCTTCGTCTACACGAACGCCGATCGCGACGGGATGCTCGAGGGTGTCGACCTCGACGAGGTTCGCAGCATCTCCGACGCGGTGCGCGGCCGCTTCATCATGTCCGGCGGAATCGGCTCGGTCGAGGACCTGGTCGCGCTGCGCGACATGCGCCTGCTGAACCTCGCCGGCGTGATCTCGGGCAAAGCCCTCTACGAGGGCCGCTTCACGGTGCGCGAGGGCCGCGAGGCGCTCGAGGCCAAGCCCGCTCCGCAGCAGGCCTAGCCGTGGTCCTCAAGCGCGTCATCCCCTGCCTCGACGTCGACCGGGGCCGCGTGGTCAAGGGCACCAACTTCGTCGACATCCGTGACGCCGGCGACCCCGTCGAGCTCGCCGTTCGCTACCAGGACGAGGGTGCCGACGAGATCGTCTTCCTCGACATCACGGCGTCGCACGAGAAGCGCGACACGGTCGCCGCGCTCGCTCGTCGCTGCGCCGACGACGTCTTCATCCCGTTCACGATCGGCGGGGGCATCCGCTCGGTCGCCGACGCGCAGGTCGTGCTCGACGCGGGCTCGGACAAGGTCTCGGTCAACTCGGCGGCCGTCGAGCGGCCGCAGCTGATCGGCGAGCTGGCCGAGGTGTTCGGCGCGCAGTGCGTCGTGCTGGCGGTCGACGCGCGCAAGCGCGCCGACGGGACGGGCTACGAGGTAGTCGTGCAGGGCGGCCGCCGGGAGACCGGTCGCGAGGCCGTCGAGTGGGTACGCGAGGGCGTCGAGCGCGGAGCGGGGGAGATCCTGCTCACGAGCATGGACCGCGACGGCACCGAGGACGGCTACGAGCTCGACCTGACGCGCGCGGTTGCTGACGCCGTCGACGCGCCGGTGATCGCCTCGGGTGGCGCTGGCAACCTCGACCACCTCGTCGAGGCGGTCGAGCAGGGCCGCGCCGACGCCGTCCTCTGCGCCTCGATCTTCCACTACGGCGAGTACACGGTCGGCGAGGCGAAGCAGCGAATGCGCGCCGCCGGCATCCCTGTCAGGCTCTGAGCGGCTCGCATGGCCGTGATCAGCTCCGATCTCTCAGCTCGCTTCGCCGCCGAGGAGATCAGTCGCCTCGGGCGGCGACTCGGCGGCGCGCTGTACGACAACCCGGAGGGCGCGGCCGTCTTCGCGACTGGGTTGGAGCGAGCGGTCGAGATCGGCTTCGAGGCCCAATGCACGATCGCCGGTCCGCCATCGGATGGATCAGCTTTAGGCGAGCTCTGGGACCGATGGCATGCGCAGCGCCAGCTCGCGCCCGAGGCTGCGTCTTGGCCCGAGCGCCTGGCGCACGATGAGGGGGTAGGAGCGGACGCCCTCGCCGCTGCGGAGGAGGCTCTGCTCGAGGTCGGCGCCCAGCTTGGCCTCACGACGCGGGGGCGGTCGACGCGCATCGCGTTGCGGGAGATCGGCGCCCAGGCAGGCGAGGCGGGAGCCGCCCTGCGGTGCGCCCTCGACGACGACGCTCCCGAGTCACCTCCAGCGCTGGCCGCTGCCAGCCCCGATCTGGGAGCTCCCCAACGTGGTGACACTGTGCGTGTCGCCTCGGCAACGAGCTTCGCGGAGTGCGAGATGCTCCAGGGCCTGCTCGCGAGCTCGGGCATTCCATGCATCTCAACCAGCACGGGCGAGTCCAGATACCCGAACAACTTCGGCGATCACGACATCTATGTTCCGCTGAGCGCGGCGGATCGGGCTCGTGTGGTTCTCTCTAGCCCCGTAGCCGACGCCGACGATGGTCCCGAGCGGTGATGGCTTGGACCGAGCGGGGCTAGCGCTTCGGGCGCTGCCCGGGGTCGAGCAGCTGTTGCCCGCATTGGAGGGCCTGCCACCGTGCTTCCTGGTCGGCGGCGCGGTGCGGGACCTGTTGCTCGGGGCGACGGCCGTCGATCTCGACGTAGCGGTCGAGGGCGACGCGGAGGCGGCAGCGGTGCGGCTCGCCGAGCGTCTCGGCGGGGAGGTTCGTGCCCACGGCCGTTTCGGCACCGCGACCGTGCGCGCGCCGGGACTGGTGGTCGACCTCGCCGGTACCCGCCGTGAGAGCTACGCAGCGCCCGGTGCACTGCCGGACGTCACACCGGCGACGCTCGACGAGGACCTCGGACGTCGCGACTTCACGATCAACGCGATCGCGATGAGCCTGGCTCCTGACGAACTCGGCGCCGTCCACGATCCGCATGGTGGGCGAGAGGACCTGGCGGCCGGCTTGGTCCGCGTCCTGCACGATGCGAGCTTCCTCGACGATCCGACGCGCCTGCTCCGTGCCGTTCGCTACGCGACCCGCTTCGGCTTCGCGCTCGAGCGCGAGACGGATCGCCTGGCGCGTGAGGCAGTGGCGTCACGTGCGCTCGACACCGTCTCCGGACCGCGGATCCGCGACGAGCTGATCGACCTGCTGGCAGAGCAGGGAGCTCCCGACTCCGTCCGCACCCTTGGAGAGCTGGGGCTCGGCAGTGCCCTTCATCCGGCTTTGGAGATCGACAGCGACCTCGTCGCCTCGGCAAAGCTCGGCGCGATCGAGACCGCGGCCGATCCGGCCCACGCAGCCCTGGCGGCGCTCTGCCTTGGCGCTCCTGACGAGCTCGACACGTGGATCGACCGCCTCGGGCTCGCGGCCGGAGCTCGCGACGCCGTGTTGCGCGCGGCTCGCCGCGCCCCGGCACTGGTCGCCGAGCTACAGGCAGATCTCAAGCCCTCCGAGCTCTACGGGCTGCTGGCGCCTGAGCCACCGGAGTCGCTGGCGCTGAGCCTGGCGCTCGGCGCGCCGGCCGGGCCGGTGCTCGACTTCCTCTCGCGGTTGCGCGGCATCCGGCTCGAGATCACGGGTGAGGACCTGCTCGCCGAGGGGGTTCCGGAGTCGCCGGCGCTCGGCGACGCCCTCGAGCGGACTCTCGTCCTCAAGCTCGACGGCGCGGTCAGCGGACGCGACGAAGAGCTGAGGACGGCGCTCGACATCGCAAGGGCCCAGGCGTGATCACAGTCGAGCTGCCGGGCGCGATCGCCGCCTTCTCGACGCGCGACGGGGGCGTCAGCGAAGGGGCCTACGCGTCGCTGAACATCGGGTTGCACGTCGGCGACGATCCGGCGAAGGTAGTCGAGAACCGCCGCTTGCTCGCCGAGCAGGTCGGTCTGGCGCCCGAGGCGATCGCGATGGGCAAGCAGGTCCATGAGACGGCGATCGAGCGGTGGGGCACACTGCCCGACCCTGTACGGCACGGGTTCACGGACCCGAAGGCCGAGCTGCCGGAGGTCGACGGTCACACGACGACGCGCCACGGGCTCGGTCTGCTCGTCCAGGTGGCCGACTGCCTGCCGATCGCGCTCGCTTCGCCACGCCGGATCGCGATGATCCACTGCGGCTGGCGCGGTCTCGCCGGCGGCCTCGTCGAGCATGCGCTGAGCTTGTTCGAAGCACCGCCGACTGCGGCCGTCGGACCCGGGATCGGATCCTGCTGCTACGAGGTGGGGCCCGAGGTCCTGGCGGCGTTCGAGGGGATCGAGGGCGCTGCGAGTGGCCGGATGCTCGACTTGCGGCGCGTGGCGACTGAGAAGTTGTCCGCTGCCGGCTCCAAGGCTGTCGAGCACGTCGATCTGTGCACCTCCTGCAACCCGGACCGGTTCTTCTCGTATCGCCGCGACGGCGGTGTGACCGGCCGTCAGTGCGGCATCGTCTGGCGGCCATGACCCGTCAGTTCACCGAGCTCGACCCGGCGCGGATCCGGGCGAACGTCGAACGGGTCCGCGAGCGGATCGCCGATGCCGGCTGCGATCCCGAGAGCGTCGAGCTGCTCGCGGCGGTCAAGTACGTGCCGATCGAGGAGCTCCCCAAGCTGGCCGAAGCCGGCATCGAGCTCGTCGGCGAGAACCGGGCTCAGGAGCTGGTGGCCAAGCACGGCCGCCACGGAGACCTGTTCGCCTGGGACTTCATCGGCGCGCTGCAGAGCCGCAAGGTCAGGGAGATCGCTCCGATCGCCCGCCTGATCCACTCCGTGGCCTCCGAGTCGGCGCTGGCGCAGCTCGAGCGTCACCCGGCTCGCGAGATCCTGATTCAGGTCAACGTCGCGGGGGAGGACGGCAAGGCCGGCGTCCAGCCGGCCGACCTGGCGGAGCTCATCGAGCGCTCGCCGGTGCGGGTCGGTGGTCTGATGACGATGCCGCCGTTCGTCGAGCGCGGGGAGGACAACCGTCGTCACTTCGCTCGACTCGCCGAGCTTGCCGCCGAACATGGGCTGAGCCGGCTCTCGATGGGGACGTCCCAGGACTTCGACGTAGCCGCGGCCGAGGGCGCGACGATCGTCCGTCTCGGCTCGCTGCTCTACGCCTGAGCGCGCTCGAGGAAGTCGCCGATCGCTCGCGACAGCCGCGCGCCCTGCCAGGCGAGCGGCGTATCGCCCTCGGGCTCGACGATCAGCTCGGCCCCGTCGATTCGCTCGGCGTAGCGCTCGGCGACCGCAAGGGGATGGCCGGGGTCCGGGCCGTCCTGGCTCCCGACGACGAGGGTCGGTACGCGCAGGGCTTCGAGCGCGGAGAGATCTCGGAAGGCCTCCGAGCGTGGGACGACGCGCACCGCGGTCGCGACGGCATGGAGGTCGCGGTGACGCTCGATCCGCTGGCGGGTCGCCAGCCGCGCCGGCTCGCGCCAACGCTCCGGAAGGCGGTCGACCCCAGTCACGTCGACGAAGCCGTCCACGTCCCCGGCGTCGAGCGCCTCGGCGAGGCGGTCCCAGTGGGCGAGCGCGTCCGAGTCGAGCGTGCCGGCGCCGAGGTATGCCGGCGTGATCAGGACCAGCGCGGTCAACCGGTCCTGGTGCGCGAGCGCGAACCGAACGGCCGTCGCAGCGCCCATCGAGCTCCCCGCGATCGCGAAGGAGCCGAGCTCCAGCCGATCGACGACCGCCCGGAGATCGGCGGCGAGATCGGCGTACCCGTAGGCGGTCGGATCGGGAGAGGGGGAGGACTCCCCGTGGCCACGCGCGTCGTAGCTGACCAGCCTGCGATCGCGCGACAGCAGGTGACGCGAGCCCTGGAGGACGTTGCGGCGCGTGGCGGTCAGGCCATGCAGGAGAAGGAGCGGCGGACCCTCACCGGCGCTCTCGCCGGACAGCGACAGGCCGCGCACGGGCTCGACCTCGAAGGGCTTCGGATCTCGCTCGCCGCCGGTAGACATCTGAAGGCGACTTGTTACCCGATAACGTTTCGCAAGGGTTTTCGCCTCCAGGCGCGAAAACACCCGAGCGATGGCTCTCAGCGATACATGGCACCGCACCCTTGTCTACTTCGGCCTCGCCGAGGAGGACGATCCACGCTACGAGGTCGTCCAAGACCACGAGCCGGAGTCCGAGCTCGAGGACCGCTATCGCGAGCGGCCCAACGTCCGGCGACTGCAGCGCAAGCGCCGCGACGACTTCGACGACATCTTCGCCGACGACTCGCCACGTGAGAGCTCTCGCGAGACGCGCGTCCTGCGTCCTGTCAGCAACGGCACGCGCGACATGGACCTCCAGGTCCACCTCGTCATCCCCAAGAACTTCAACGACGCCCAGCAGATCGCCGATCGCTACAAGGACGACGTCCCGGTGATCCTGAACCTGCAGCAGAGCGACGCCGAGCTGTCCAAGCGGCTGATCGACTTCTCGTCGGGCCTCACCTACGCCCTCGACGGAGGCATGCAGCGGATCGCCGACAAGGTCTTCCTGCTCACGCCGCGCAACGTCGACGTATCCGCCGAGGAGCGTGCGAGGTTGATCGAGAAGGGCTTCTTCAACCAGTCGTGACGCTCGGCGCTTAGAGTTGCGCGCCGTATGAAGATCGGGTTCATCGGAGCGGGCAGCATGGCGACGGCGCTTGCGCGCGGGTTGCACGAGCCGGCGGTCGTGTACGACCCGCAGGCGATCCGCGCCGAGGCGCTTGCGACCCAGGTCGGCGGCGAGGCGCTCGATTCGGGACAGGCTGTCGCCGAGCGTTCCGACGTGGTGGTGCTGGCGCACAAGCCGGCCCATCTCAAGGAGGCGGCGGAGGGCGTCGCCGGGCGAGCGAAGGCGATCGTCTCGATCGTCGCCGCGATGCCGATCGAGCGGCTCGAGGAGGTCTATCTGGACGTTCCGGTCTACCGCTTCATCCCCAACATCCCGGTCGAGGTCGGCCGGGGCGTCCTCTGTTACGTCGCGGGGACCCATGCCGCCGACGGACCCGAGCAGGAGCTCTTGCAGCTGCTCGGCCGCTGCGGCACGGTGATCCCGATGGACGAGCCGCTGCTCGAGCCGGCGACGGCGCTGATGAGCTGCGGTCCGGCCTTCATCGCGCTGGTCGTCGAGGCGATGGCGGACGCGGGCTCACGCCACGGTCTCGATCCCGATCTCGCCCGCCGACTCGTCGTCGAGACGATGGCCGGCAGCGCAGCGTTCCTGGACGCGACCGGACTCGACGCGGAGGGGCTGCGCACCCGCGTGGCGACACCCGGCGGGCTGACCGAGCGCGGTCTCAAGGTGCTCGAGGACAAGGGCCTGCGCGACGCGTTCGACGGGGCTGTCGATCTCGTCGTCGAAGCAACGACCGCCAAGTGACGCTGCTCGCGATCACGCGCGGCGACGTGGCGGACTACCTCAGCACGCTCGTCCTGGTCTACCTGATCCTGATCGTCATCCGGATCCTGATGAGCTGGATTCCGAGAATGCCCTACAACCTCTGGCTCGACAAGCTCCTGACGTTCGTTCGTGACGTGACCGACCCTTACCTCAATCTCTTTCGCCGCTTTCTGCCGCCGCTGAGGCTCGGCCCCGGCGCGCTCGACCTGAGTCCGATGATCGGGATGGTCGTTCTGATCCTCCTCGGCGGCATCGTCGAGGGCCTGATCCGCGGGGGATAGGTGACGGTTCGCACGCGCGCCGGAGGGTGGGCGCGGCTCACGCTGGCGGTGGTGGCCGTGGTCGCGCTCGACCAGGCGACGAAGCAGATCGCCATCGCGTCGGTCGATCGCGGCGAGTCGGTCAACGTCTTCCTCGGGCTCGACATCACCAACACGCGTAACAGCGGGGTCGCGTTCGGCCAGCTCCAGGACGGGGGAGCGATCATCGGCGTCCTGATCGCCGTCGCGCTGATAGCGCTGCTCGCTTACTTCGCGACCCACTCGACCGTGCGCTGGCTCTGGCTGCCGGCGGGCCTCCTGCTCGGTGGAGCGATCGGCAACCTGCTCGACCGGGTCCGCGAGGGCTCAGTGATCGACTTCATCGATCCGGTCGCCTGGCCGGCGTTCAACGTCGCCGACATGGCGATCGTCGCCGGCGTCCTGCTCCTCCTGTTCGTCGTCGAGACGCAGACCGGCGACGGATGAGGGAGCCGGTAGCGATCGTCTTCGAGGACGAGCACCTGCTCGTCGTCGACAAGCCGGCCGGGCTGGTCGTCCATCCGGGCGCTGGGGTCGCGACGGACACGCTGGTCCAGCTCCTCGCCGACAAGATCGCCGGCGGACCCGAGCCCGATCGCCCGGGAGTCGTCCACCGCCTCGACCGCGACACCTCAGGGCTGATGCTGCTCGCGCGCTCCGAGCCGGTGCACACCGCCCTCCAGGAGCAGATTCGCCGTCGTGACGTCGAGCGCGAGTACCTGGCGCTCGTGGCGGGGACGTTCGACACGCAGACTGGGACGATCGAGGCGCCGCTCGGGCGCGATCGGGTCAACCGCACGGTGATGTCGACCCGGACCGACAAGCCGCGTGACGCCACGACCCACTTCGAGGTCCTCGAGACGCTCGCAGGCCGCTCGTTGCTGCGGGTCAAGCTCGAGACGGGGCGCACCCACCAGATCCGCGCCCACATGCTGGCGATCCGCCATCCGGTCTGCGGCGACCCCGCATATGGAGGGCGTGGGGCGGGCAAGGACCTCGGCCTGACACGCCAGTTCTTACATAGCGCGCGGGTCGCGTTTAGACATCCCGTCACAGGGGAACAAGTCGCGTGCGAGTCCAAACCACCCGCCGATCTATGTCGTGCGCTTGACGTAGCGCGGCGGGACGCAGTTCCGGGAGGGCCAGACCGGAGCTGACATGTGGCGGGGCGGTCCCTTGGGGCCGCCCCGCTTCGTTATCCTCCGCAGACCAATCAACTAGCCCCGCTGACACCGGGCGCGACCCTGCCCGGGCCAAAGATGGCTCGGGTTCGCGCACAAGGCCGGCGGGATCGCACGTAAAGCAGCACAACAAGGGAGCACCTAATGGCTCAGGTATCACTCAGGGAGCTGCTGGAGGCCGGCGTTCACTTCGGTCACCAGACGCGCCGCTGGAACCCGAAGATGCGCCGCTTCATCTTCGGCGAGCGCAGCGGGATCCACATCATCGACCTGCAGAAGACCGACCGTCTGCTGGCCAACGCGCAGGACTTCGCCGCCTCGATCGCCGCCCGCGGCGGGACGGTGCTGTTCGTCGGCACCAAGAAGCAGGCTCGCGACACGATCGCCGAGGCCGCCACGGCCGCCGGCATGCCGTACGTCAACCAGCGCTGGCTCGGCGGGCTGCTGACCAACTTCCAGACGATCAACAAGCGCATCAAGCGCCTGCACGAGCTGACCGAGTGGACCGAGGGCGGCACACTCGAGCTGCTGCCGACGCGCGAGCGCATCGCCGCGATGAAGGAGCACGAGAAGCTCACGACCAACCTCGGCGGCGTGCGCGACATGCAGCGCGTACCCGACGCGATGTTCGTCGTCGACCTCAAGACCGAGGCGATCGCCGTCAAGGAGGCCCAGCGCCTGAAGATCCCGATCATCGGGCTCGTCGACACCAACTGCGACCCGGCGCCGGTCGACTACGTGATCCCCGGCAACGACGACGCGATCCGCTCCTGCAAGGTGATCATCGAGGCGATCGCCGGCACCGTCGGCGAGCAGCACTCGGCGTTCCGCGCCCAGGAGGAGGCCGCGCGCAAGGAGGCCGAGGAGCAGGCCCGCAAGGCCGCCGAGGAGCAGCAGCGCAAGGACGCCGAGGAGTCCGCCCGTCGCCAGGCCGAGGAGGACGCGCGCAAGGAGGCCGAGACGGCCGCCGCGGCGACCGGCACCGCCCAGCAGCAGGTCCGGCCCGCCGAGCCTGCTCCGTCGGCCGCCGAGCAGCGCAGCTTCTCGCCGGACGAGGACCCGGCGCCGGCCGCTCCGCGCACGTTCTCGCCGACCGAGGGAGGCAACTAGATGACGGCGATCGCCGCAAGCGACGTCAAGGAGCTCCGCGAGCGCACCGGCGCGGGGATGATGGACTGCAAGGCCGCCCTCGTCGAGTCGAGCGGAGACATGGACAAGGCGATCGAGCTGTTGCGCGTCAAGGGCCAGGCCAAGGCCGCCAAGCGCGGCGAGCGGGCCGCGTCCGAGGGGCTCGTCACCCACTACGTGCACCACAACGGCAAGGTCGGCGTGCTGCTCGAGGTCGACTGCGAGACCGACTTCGTCGCGCGCAACGAGGACTTCGCCGCATTCGCGAAGGACATCGCCTCGCACATCGCGGCGGCGGCCCCGAGCTACGTGACCGAGGACGAGGTGCCCGAGGAGGCGCGCGAGGCCGAGCGCAAGGTGTTCGCCGAGCAGGCGGCCGAGGAGGGCAAGCCCCCGCCGGTCCAGGAGAAGATCGCCGAGGGCCGGATGAAGAAGTGGCTCGAGGAGGTCGTGCTGCTCAACCAGACGCACGTCAACGCCGACAAGCACGACGGCAAGACGATCGAGGAGCTGCGCGCCGCGATCTCGGCGACGACCGGCGAGAACGTCGTCATCCGCCGCTTCGCCCGCTTCGCGATCGGGGACTAGCCGGTGGCCGGCGACGCCAACGGGCTCGATGGCTCGCCGGCGTTCAAGCGCATCCTGCTGAAGCTCTCCGGCGAGGCCCTGATGGGCGACCTCGAGTACGGCGCCGATCCCGTCCGGATCCAGGCGATCGCCGCGCAGGTCCGGAAGGTCCAGCAACGCGGCGTCGAGGTGGCGATCGTCGTCGGCGGCGGCAACATCTATCGCGGCATGTCGGGCGCCGCCGCCGGCATGGACCGTGCGACCGGCGACTACATGGGCATGCTCGCGACCGTCCTCAACGCGCTCGCGCTGCAGGATGCGCTCGAGAAGGAAGACGCCGTCACCCGCGTCCAGTCGGCGATCACGATCTCCGAGGTCGCCGAGCCGTACATCCGGCGCCGGGCTATCCGCCACCTCGAGCGCGGACGCGTCGTGATCTTCGCGGCTGGCACCGGCAACCCGTTCTTCACGACGGACACCGCCGCGGCGCTACGGGCGCTGGAGATCCATGCCGAGGCGATCCTGATGGCCAAGAACGGGGTCGAGGGCGTCTACACCGCCGACCCGCGCAAGGTCGCCGATGCCACGCTGATCCCCGAGATCAGCCATCGCGAGGCGATCGAGCGTCAGCTGGCGGTGATGGACTCGACCGCCCTGTCGCTCTGCATGGACAACGACCTGCCGATCCTCGTCTTCAACATGGACGACGAGAGCAACATCGACCGGATAGTGTGCGGCGGGCGCGTGGGAACGGTGGTGAGCAGCGGTGGACAGTGATCTCGTCAAGGAGTACATGGACGACGCCCGCGACCGGATGGGCAAGTCCGTCGAGGCGACCCGCAACGAGTTCGGCAGCGTGCGCACCGGCCGTGCATCCCCGCAGCTGCTCGACCGGGTGGCGGTCGACTACTACGGCGCCGTGACGCCGCTGAACCAGCTCGCGAACATCGCCGCGACCGAGGCGCGCCTGCTGACGGTCACGCCGTACGACAAGGGCTCGATCAAGCAGATCGAGAAGGCGATCCTGGAGTCGGACGTCGGACTGACGCCGTCCAACGACGGCAACCTGATCCGCCTGTCGATCCCCGAGCTGACCGAGGAGCGCCGCCGTGAGCTCGTCAAGGTGCTGCACGGAATCGCCGAGCAGGGCCGCGTGGCCGTCCGCAACGCCCGCCGAGACGTGCTGCAGGAGCTGCGCGACCTCAAGAAGGAGGGCGAGATCGGCGCCGACGACGAGCACCGCGCCGAGACCGATCTGCAGAAGGTCACCGACGAGAAGATCGCCGAGATCGACTCGACGCTGGCGGCCAAAGAGGACGAGATCCTCAAGGTCTGACCCGGTGGCCGTGGTCTGATGGCCGGCGAAGACGACGCTCGCTCGCCGCGATACGTAGCGATCATCACCGACGGCAACGGCCGCTGGGCCCAGGCACGTGGACTGCCGGCGATCGACGGCCACCAGGCGGGCGCCGACGTGGTCAAGGCCCGCCTGCGCGACGCGGCGCGGCGCGGGATCGAGGAGCTGACCGTCTACTCGTTCTCGACCGAGAACTGGCGCCGCTCGCCCCAGGAGGTCGCTGGGCTGATGGAGATGTTCGGCGAGCGGATCCACTCCGAGACCCCCGAGCTGCACGACGAGGGGGTGCGGATGCGCTTCATCGGCCGCCGCGAGGGCGTGTCGGACGAGCTGCAGCGCAAGATGGACTGGGCTGAGCAGACGACGCGCGACAACAGCCGCATCACCCTGTTCGTGGCGTTCAACTACGGGGGACGCGCAGAGATCGTCGATGCGGCGCGCGGGTTCCAGGGCGAGAGCGAGGCGGACTTCCGCGCTTGTCTCTACGCACCGGACATGCACGATCCCGACCTCTTGATCCGTACGAGCGGCGAGCAGCGGATCTCCAACTACCTGCTCTGGCAGTGCGCCTACTCGGAGATGGTGTTCCGCGACGAGCTGTGGCCGGACTTCACCCGCGAGGCGTTCGAGGAGTCACTGGACGAGTACGCCAGCCGCAAGCGACGCTTCGGTGCGCGGGAGAGCGTATGAGCGCCCGCGACGCTACGCGGAGGCCATTGCCGCGCCGTCCCGAGCAGCGGCGCCGTACCTCGGACCTGCTGCCGCGCATCGCCGTCGCCGTGCCGGCGGCCCTGTTCGCGATCTTCATCGTCGGTCAGGGCGGGCTGATCTTCGCGCTCGGCCTGATCGCGCTCGGGATCGCCGCCCTCGTCGAGCTCTATGCGTTGATGCGACGCGCGCGGCCGGTGGAGCTCGCCGGCTTCGCCGCAGTCGCGGCGATGGTCCTGCTCGCGACCTACGAGCAGGCGGCAGACGTCCTGATCGCCCTCGTCGCCGTGATCCCCGTCGCCTTCGTGCTCGCCCTGGCCCGGCCGAAGCTGTCGAACATCTCGTGGGGGATGGCGGCCACGGTGCTCGGCGTCGTCTGGGTCGGCCTGCCGCTCGCGCACGCCGTATTCCTGCGCTCGCTCGACCACGGCGACGGTCTCGTGATCGACGTGCTCGTCGCGACGTTCGTCGGGGACACCGCCGCGTATGCGGGCGGGCGGATGTGGGGGCGTCGCCCGCTTGCGCCGGACCTGTCGCCGAACAAGACCGTCGAGGGCCTGGTCGCCGGCCTGGTCGGGGCGACGTTCGCGTTCTGGTGCGCCGGGCTCTACCAGGACTGGCTCTCCGGCGTCGACGCCTTGCTGATCGGCGCCATGGTCGCAGTCGTGGCGCCACTGGGGGACCTCTTCGAGTCGGCGATCAAGCGGGACCTCGAGGTCAAGGACAGCGGCCGCCTGTTCGGCGCCCACGGCGGTGCGCTCGACCGGCTCGACGCAGTCTTCTTCACGATCGTCGTCGGCTACTACGCGGCGATCCTGCTCGGCTACGGCTGACGCGGACCCGTTCGGCGCTACAGGTCGGCCTGTCGAGGGCCGATAGCAACCAGATGTCGTCCGGCGACATCGGCGTCGATCCGATCCTCGAGCCCGACTTCAAGGTCTCGCGCAGCGAGCAGCGCCAGCGCGCGACCGACGAGGCGGCCGCGCTCACGCGCGTCTCGGCGGCGGCAGCAGACGCCTACCGGCTGGAGGACGTCATCGAGCAGGCCGCCGAGGCAGCGCGGGAGGTCACCGGGGCCGCGTCGTTGTCGATCAGCCGTTGGGAGCGCGAGAGCGACGCGATCCGCACCTTGATCAACGTCGGGCAGCTGGGAGCGGGGGAGAAGCGGTTTCCCGCCGACGAGACCTACTCGCTTGCCGACTACCCGTCCGTCGCTCGTCTGTTGAAGGACGGAACGCCGTACCGCAGCGCGGTCGACGATCCCGATTCGCCGCAGATGGCGGTCGACCTCCTGCGTCTGTTCGACAAGGAGTCCGAGATCGCCGTCCCGATCGTCCTAGACGGGGAGACGTGGGGGGAGGTCTGGGCCGCCAGCGCCGCCGGGGCCCGGCGCTTCGACGAGGCGGACGTCGAGTTCCTGCGGTCGATCGCAGATCGACTCGCGCTCGTGCTCGCGCGCGCTGAGCGCTATTCCCGCGTGTCACGGCTGGCCTACGAGGATCCCTTGACCGGGCTCGCCAACCGCCGCGCGATCGAGGAGCGGCTCGACGTCCTGCTCGGGTCGAAGTCTCAACGGCACGTCCCGCTCACCCTGCTGCTCTGCGACGTAGACGGGCTGAAGGAGATCAACGACGCCCACGGCCATTACGAGGGCGACCGTGCGCTCTGTCGGGTCGCCGAGGCGCTCGAGATCGCGACGGCGCCCGTGAGCGCCGCGCTCGTCGGGCGGCTCGCCGGCGACGAGTTCTGCCTCCTGCTCGAGGGAGCCGATCCGAGTTGCGCCAGCGACGTGGCAGTAGCGACGCTCGAGCGCCTGGCTGACGAGGACGGGCTGCCGCTGTCCGTGTCGCTCGGCGCAGCGACGGCGACCCCGGGCATGTCGCCGTCCGACCTGCTGCATGCCGCCGACCAGGCCCAGTACGCCGCCAAACGGCGCGGCGGAGGGCGGCTGTGCACTGCGGATGCCGAGTCCCTCTCGGATGCGATTGCAGGGCCGGTCCGCGCCCGGCAACGTGGTCTGGTCAAGCGACTCGAGACGGCTGCGGTCGATGCGCTCGCCATCCTCGACGCGGACGTCGCAGAGCACCCGGTGCTCGACCGGATCGAGGTGGTCGCCGGAGCGATGTCCGGAGGGCTGAACGGGGCCGCTTGGACCGTCTCGACATGGGAGCCGGGAAGCCCGCTGCTGCGGACGATCGCAAGCGCCGACGATCGGGCGAGCCGGCTGCGTGGCCGTCGCGTAGAGCTGCGGCACCATGAGTGGCCGCTCGCCAGGGTCCTGCTCGCAGCCGAGCTGCTCGAGCGTGGCAACGGTGGCTTCGTCGTGCGCGTGGACGATCCCGACGTGGATCCGGCCACGAGCAGGGTCGTGCGCGATCTCGGCTATCTCACGGCTCTCCTGGTCGCGGTCGCCTGCCCCGGCTGCACCTATCTGGTCACGCTGCTGGGCGACTCTCACAGCGCAGACCCGGGTCCGGCCTGCGTCGCGACCCAGCTGCTGCTCAGGGTCGCCGCCGCCGCGCCGGCCGCCTCCTAGACTGGAGTCGATGCGCAGGATCGTGATCGCCGGCTCCACCGGCTCGATCGGCACGCAGGCCCTCGACGTCATCTCCCGCAGCGACTCGCTGCAGGTCGTCGGCCTTGCCGCCGGGGCGAGCGTCGACCCGCTGCTGGCCCAGGCCACCGAGCATGGGGTCGACCGGATCGCGTTGGCCGACCCGGATGCCGCGGCCCGCGCCGCGGAGCGCTGGACCGACGGCCGCGTGCTCGCTGGGGCGGAGGGCCTCGTCGAGCTGATCGTCGACACGGAGTGCGATCTGGTGCTCAACGCACTCGTCGGCTCGGCGGGTCTGGGTCCGACCGTCGCCGCGCTCGGCGAGGGGATCGACTTGGCGTTGGCGAACAAGGAGAGCCTTGTGGTCGGCGGCGAGCTGGTCATGGCGCTGGCGGAGGCCACGGGCGCCGCCGTCCTGCCGGTCGACTCGGAGCACTCGGCACTCTTCCAGCTGACGGCCGGCGAGCGTCCGGGAACCGTCGAGAAGCTCGTCCTGACGGCTTCGGGAGGTCCCTTCCGGGGTCGTACTCGCAATGACCTCGCCGCCGTCACGCGTGAGCAGGCGCTCGCGCACCCGACCTGGGACATGGGGGGGAAGATCAGCATCGACTCCGCAACCCTCATGAACAAGGGCCTCGAGCTGATCGAGGCCCATCACATCTTCGGCGTTCCGTACGAGCAGATCGACGTGGTCGTGCATCCACAGTCGATCGTCCACTCGCTGGTGCATCTCAACGACGGCGCCTCTCTGGCACACCTTGGGTATCCCGACATGCGCGTGCCGATCTCCTACGCGCTCAACTACCCGGAGCGCACCGACTTGCCCGTCGAGCCGCTCGACCTCGCGGCACTTGGGAGCCTGACCTTCGAGGCGCCGGACGAGGACACGTTCGCCTGCCTGCGCCTCGCACGCCAGGCCGCTGCCGCCGGCGGAACCGCGCCGTGCGTGCTCAACGCGGCCAACGAGATCGCCGTCCACTCCTTCCTGCAGGGGGACCTGACGTTTCTCGGCATACCGGACGTGATCGAGCGCACGCTCGACGAGCTCCCAACCCGGCCCGTCCGCCACTTCTCCGATCTGTACGCCGCGGACGCCGAGGCGCGTGAGCAGGCCCGAGACCTCTGCCAGGCGGCCCGCGCATGAGCTGGATCCTCGCGTTCGCCGGGTTCGCGATACTGGTGATCCTCCACGAGCTCGGTCACTTCGCGGTGGCCAAGTGGGTCGGGATGCGGGTCGAGAAGTTCTCGCTCTTCTTCCCGCCGACCGTTCTCAGCAAGAAGGTGGGTGAGACCGAGTACGCGTTGGGCTCGATCCCCTTGGGGGGCTACGTGCGGATCAGCGGCATGAACCCGTCCGAGGACCTGCCGGAGGAGGTGCGCGATCGCGCTTACCACGCTGCGCCGGTCTGGAAGAGGATCGCGGTGATCGCCGCAGGACCGGCGGTGAACCTGATACTCGCATTTGCCCTGTTGCTGGTCTTCTTCTTCCTGATCGGGTCGCCGACGGCCACCGACCGCGTCGACGACGTCGAGAAGGGGTATCCGGCCGCGTCGGCCCTCAAGCCAGGTGACCGGCTGCTGTCAGTCGACGGCGTACGTGGCACAGCGACTGAGCTGTCCCGTCAGATCGGTCGCCACAAGTGCGTCCAGAGTCCGCCGACAGATGGCTGCCGCGCGGGCAGGCCGGCGACACTCGTCCTCGCGCGCGACGGGCGGCGCGTGACTGAGCGGCTGGCACCGATCTACGACGCGCGAAACGAGCGCACCCGGCTCGGCTTCTCGTATGCCCGTGGGCCCCGAGAGACGCTGCCGCTCTCCGAGTCGTTCACAACGTCAGCCGAGAGCTTCTGGATCGTCACTCGTGAGACGTTGAAGCTGCCTGCGACCTTGATCGACGGCGAGAAGCGGAAGGAGATCTCCGGCGTCGTAGGCACCTATGAGACGACCCGGCAGGTCGCTCTCATCGACGTCGCGCGAGTGGTTCAGATCCTCGCGATCATCTCCCTCTCGCTGGCGATCATCAACCTCTTCCCGTTCCTCCCACTCGACGGTGGCCACATATTCTGGGCCATCGTCGAGAAGGTCCGTGGTAGGCCGGTGCCGTTCGCGGTGATGGAGAGGGCCGGGGTGATCGGGTTCATGCTCGTGATCGGCTTGTTCGCGATCGGGCTGACGAACGACATCGGCCGCTTGCAGGGTGAGGGCTTTGGCATTCCTTGATCGCCCTGCATAAAAGCGATTTCGCTTTAGACATCGCTCCTCTATAGTCGCATTGCTCGTCTGAGCAAACCCGACATAAGTAAGCAATCTCGTCGGGTCTTTTTTGAGGGATTACAAGGGGGGTAGCATGCAAAAGTTGAAGCGCTTTGCGCTATTAGCGGCTGGGGTCGCGGCGTTTGCGGTTCCGATCGCGTCCGCGCAAGCGGCAACGGAGCCCGGTTACGAGATGTTCAGCGACTGTCCGGACCGTGTCGACAGCAGTGCGATATCGACTTGTGTCACGTCCGACATCACGGGCGGGCACCTACAGCTGGGTGCCAAGGACACTCCGATCACCGATCCGCTCAGGCTCGTCGCTGGGCTCGACACCAACGGGAACACGCGGGCGGCACATATGAACAGCACCCGTCAACGGATTCCCGGAGGTCTGATCGGGATCACCGGATTGGACTGGCTGAGGTTCTTCTACCCGTTCGACGCTCTGCAGGTGTACGCGGAGCCGCAGCCGGCAGGCGTGCCTTCAGGCTTGGCGACCCTGCCGATCAACCTGCCGCTCAAGGTCCGTCTCCACAATCCGATCCTGAGCAGCACGTGCTTCATCGGATCGAACACCAGCCCGATCAGCCTCCATCTGACACCGGGGACGACGTCTCCGCCGCCGCCGAACCTGCCGATAACCGGTTCGAACGGCACATTCGTGTCAAATCCCGCCGCGCCTGCCGCCGCCTTCATTCAAGGCGTCTCGTTGGTGGACAACTCGTTCGCCGCGCCGGCCGCTCAGGGCTGTGACCTGCTCGGTTGGAACCTGGTGGTCACGGCGTTGGTCAATCTGACGTCCGGTCTGCCTTCGCCCGCAGGCACGAACGCTGCCGTGCAGAACGGCAACTTGGCTATCAGCGCCATCGAGTCCATCTTCGGACCCGACGGAATCGAGTAGCAGGAGACCCGGTGCGCCGCGGCCGAGCACGGTCGCGGCGCGTCGCTTTCGAAAGCGAGGGCAGCATAAAAGCGATTTCGCTTCCGACGTCGCTGGTTTATAGTTTGTTTCAGGGGGCTTAACGGAGCGCGTCCGAGACCACCAGATTGGTGCGGACCGCACAAATACCGTAGGAGGGGTAAGTCCACAATGAAGCAGCTCAGATACGCCGTCGCACTCACGCTTGGGTTAGCGGCGATCCAGGTTCCGATCATGTCCGCGCAAGCAGCGACCGAGCCCGGATACGAGGCGTTCAGCGCCTGTCCCGACAAGGCAGACAACAATCAAATGGCCGGCTGCGTGATAACGGACATCACGGGCGGTCACCTGCAGATGGGCTCCAAGGACACGCCCATCACCGATCCACTCAAGCTCGTGGCTGGTCTCGACACCAACGGGATCACCCTGACGGCATCGCTGAACAGCACCCGGCAACGGATCCCTGGCGGCCTGATCGGCATTACGGGATTGGACTGGCTGAGGTTCTTCTACCCGTTCGATGCGCTTCAGGTCTACGCCGAGCCTCAGCTGGCAGGGACCCCATCTAATCTGACCGGCGCGCCAATCGGCCTCCCGCTGAAGGTACGTCTCCACAATCCGATCTTGAGCAGCACCTGCTACATCGGCGCGAACACGGATGCGATCAACCTCAGTCTCACTCCCGGGACGACGTCCCCGCCTCCGCCCAATCAGCCGATAACCGGTTCACCCGGGACCTTCGGCCTCTACCCGGGAGCGCCGAACGCGTACCTGATCCAAGGAGCGCGTTTGGTGGACAACTCGTTTGCCGCTCCGGCGGCGCGTGGCTGTGACCTGCTGGGCTTTAACTTGGTTGTCACAGCGCTCGTCAACGCAACCTCCGGCCTGCCGTCACCGGCCGGTACGAACGAGGCCATTCAGACGGGCAACATCAGCATCGCTCCGATCGACGCGGTCTACGGGCCCGACGGAATCGAGTAGTAGGAGACCGGTGCGCCGCGGCCGAGCACGGTCGCGGCGCACCACCTCTACCTCGGATGCGCGCGGCGTGGGCAGGTACGCTGTGTAGGTGCCCTCCAAGCGCCAGATAGACGTCGGCGGGGTCAAGATCGGGGGCGGGGCTCCCGTAGCGGTGCAGTCGATGACGAAGACTGAGACCGCGGACTTCGACGCGACCATGAAGCAGATCCATGCGATCGCCGATGCGGGCGGAGATCTCGTCCGCTGCGCGGTGCCGCGCGAGAAGGACGTCGATGCCCTGAAGAGGATCGCCGTCGAGTCGCCGATCCCGGTGATCGCGGACATCCACTTCAATCACACGCTCGCGCTCAAGGCGATCGAGGCCGGCGCGCACTGCGTACGGCTCAACCCGGGCAACATCGGCGGACCGGAGAAGGTCGCGGAGGTCGTCGCCAAGGCGAAGGCGCACGGCACGCCGATGCGGATCGGCGTCAACTCCGGCTCGCTGCCCAAGCACTTGCATGCGCTCGAGCGCGAGGACTCCGTCGAGGCGCTCGTCCAAGCCGCTGTCGAGTTCGTCGAGCTGATGGAGCGGTTCGACTTCGACGACTTCAAGGTCTCGATCAAGTCGACGAGCGTGCCGAACACGATCGCCTCGAACCGTCTGCTCTCCGAGCGGATCGACTACCCGCTGCACCTCGGCATCACTGAGGCCGGCACGAAGTGGTCGGGCTCGCTCAAGTCCGCCGTCGGTCTCGGCACGCTGCTTGCGGACGGAGTGGGGGACACGATCCGCATCTCGCTCTCCACCTTCCATGCCGAGGAGGAGGTCAAGGTCGGCTGGGAGATCCTCAAGGCGCTCAAGCTGCGCGAGCGCGGACCTGTGTTGATCGCCTGCCCGACCTGCGGCCGCCTGCAGTTCGACATGGACACCGTCGTCAGCGAGATCGAGCAGCGACTCGAGAGCTACGTCGAGCCGATCGAGGTCGCCGTGCTGGGTTGCGCGGTCAACGGACTCGGCGAGGCCGCACATGCGGACTTCGGCATCACCGGCGCCAAGAACGAGGGCCTGATCTTCGCCCACGGCAAGCCGCTCAAGAAGGTTCCGCAGGAGTCGCTGGTCGACGCGCTGTTCGCCGAGATCAACCGCTCGCTCGAGGCCGGCCGGACGGTCTTCGACGACCAGGAGTCGGCCGCGGGCGCGGAGTGGCTCGAGCGGATCGAGGAGGAGAACGCCGGCGAGCTGACGCCCGAGCGTCTTGCGGCGTTGGAGGCCAAGGCGGCAAGCGCCGAGGCGATGAACGGCGCTCAGGCGCTGCCGATGGCGCCTTCGAAGAACGTCGAGCGCAAGGTCGTCGCGCTCGACGAGGAGGCGTCCCCGACGACGGGACGCCGCTTCACGCGAGCGTAAGCGGCTCCGGCTCGCGGCGAGCCAAAGCGCGAGTGAAGACCTCGACGACCTTCGGGTCGAACTGGTCGCCGGCGTGGCTACGCAGCTCGGCGACCGCCTCGTCCGGTGTCATCGCGACGCGGTACGGGCGGTCGGCGACCATCGCCTCGTAGGCGTCGCACACGGTGACGATGCGTGAGCCGAGCGGGATCTCGTCCCCCACCAGCCCGTCTGGATAGCCCTCACCGTCGAAGCGCTCGTGGGTGGAGCGCACCAGCCGCGCGACCGGGCGCAATGCGGGCGCCGCCCCGAGGATCCGCTCGCCGATCACCGTGTGGCGCTTCACGAAGGCCCACTCGTCCGCGTTCAACGGCCCCGGCTTGAGCAGGATCTCCTCCGGGATCGCGATCTTGCCGACGTCATGGAGCTCGGCCGCGCGTGCCACCTCGTCGAGGTCCTCGCCGATCATGCCGAGCTCTCGGCCTACCGCCACGGCGAGGACGGCGACCCCGACGAGATGGTCGTGAAGGTCCGGCTCACGCTCGCGCAGGATGCGCAGCAGCACGGCCCGCGACTGATGGCCAGCCGACGAGCTGCGCCGGCCCTTGTCGGTGTACATCCGCCGATCGGCAAGCTGCAGGACGTCCGACGGCTCGGTGGCGTCGTCCGGGATCGCGACGCAGCCGGCGGAGCTCGTGACGTCGAACGCCTCACCGGACTCGGCGAGGGCAGCGCGCGATGCGGCCACGAGCGCCGGGCAGTCGAGCGTCGCGGCCACGTCCAGCACGCAGAACTCGTCGCCTCCCAGGCGGTAGGCAGTGCCTCGCGGCGACGGTACGGCGGCGAGACGCTGGCCGAGCCTGCTCAGCAGGTCGTCGCCCGCGGGGTGGCCGAAGGCGTCGTTGTAGGCCTTGAAGCCGTCGAGGTCGAGCAGGACGCAGACCCAAGGCTCGTTGGCCATGGCACGTGCGGTCACGCGTGCCAGGTCGTTGATCAGCGCACGCCGGTTCGGCAGGCCGGTGAGACCGTCGGTAAGGGCGTCGCGCTGGTTCAGGAGCATCGAACGCTGTCCCTCGCGGAAGGCCATGCCCATCCTGACCGTGACGAGCAGCAGCGAGATCAGCGCCGGCATCACCGCCTTGTCGGAGAGGTCTGCGAAGACGCCGGCGGAGACGATCGCCAACGCGACCAGCCCGCAGGCGACCGGGATGGCCACCAGCCGGCGGTCGGTGCCGTCAGCGGGCGCTGTGATCTTCGACGGCTGCCAAGCGGCCAAGGCCACCAGCAGGGCGGCACTCGGCCAGCCGAGGTCGAGCACGGTGCCCTCGATGTACGTTCCCTGGGCGGCTTGGATCAGGTACGCGCCGTCGGCGAAGGCCATCATCGCGAGGCCGACGCCGATCAGCGTCCAGCGACGACCGGGCCGCCAGCCGGACAGCCCGAAGACCAGCATCACGAACACGAGCAGCACGACGTCGAAGGCGGGATAGGCGAGGTTCGTCGCGATCTCGAGCGTGCCTCCGCCGCCGGCGTTGAAGGCGGGCAGCGAGATGGCGATCGCGACAGCCGCGGCACAGGACGCGCCGATCACGCCGTCGAGCCAGAGGTCGCGCTGAGCGAGGCTCGCGACTCGGCGGACGAGCGTCACCAACGTGGCGTAGGCGAGCGGGTAGAAGAGCAGGTAGAGGCCATCGGCGACGGACGGGACGGGCACCGAGGGCCGGCTCGCGAGCTCGACCGTCCAGTACATGTCGCCCAGGGTCCACGCGCCCATGCCGGTTGCCATGAGTCCCCAGGCAAGCCGCTCCGTCTCGGAGGTGACGGCTCGGGCCGCGCAGGCCGCGACGGCTGTCACGAGCAGCGCCGAGTAGATCCACGTGTCGTAGAGGGGGTCGTTCGGAGCGCCGAGCACGCCGATCGTGTGGAGCGCGAACACGCTCCAGCCAACGCCGACGACGGCGATCAGCGGCGTGCCCTTTGTCGGTTGAGGTAGTCGCATGGATACGCGGGCCAGCGCGCACTCCTCGTATCGGCCGGCGAGGCGTCTCCATTGAGCAGCTATGCCGATGAGGACCTGTCCGGGCGAGATCGTGCGAGACGCGAATAGACTCGCCGCGATGACGCGCCAGAGCGGATACCTGCTGCCGACGGAGAAGGAGGCACCTGCAGACGCCGAGGCGATCTCGCACCGCCTGCTCGTTCGCGCGGGCCTGGTGCGACAGCTCGGCGCCGGGATGTGGACCTACCTTCCGGCGGGCTGGCGAGCCCACCGCCGTACAGAGCAGATCATCCGCGAGGAGATGGACGCGATCGGCGGCCAGGAGCTGCTGATGCCGGTCCTGCAGCCGGCAGACCCCTGGCACAAGACCGGCCGTTACGAGATCGACGAGCTCTTCAAGCTCAAGGACCGCAAGGGCGCCGACCTCGTGCTCGCGATGACCCATGAGGAGGCGCTGACCTTCCACATGGCGCGCGAGGTCCGCTCCTACCGCGACCTGCCGCTGATGCTCTACCAGTTCCAGGTAAAGGAGCGCGACGAGCCGCGCCCGCGTGCCGGAGTGCTGCGCACGCGCGAGTTCATCATGAAGGACGCCTACTCGTTCGACCGCGATCTCGAGGGCCTCGATCGGTCCTACTCGCTCGGCATCGACGCCTACGACCGGATCTTCGACCGTTCGGGGCTCGAGTGGTACCGCGTCGAGGCGGACGTCGGGATGATGGGCGGCGTCGGCGCGCACGAGTACATGGCGCCCTGCGCGGCGGGGGAGAACGAGGTCGCGCTCTCTGATGCCGGCTACGCCGCGAACGTCGAGGTGGCCAGCGCGACTCCGCAGCGAGTCGACGGGATGCCGGACGCGCTCGGGTCGCCGGAGACGGTCGACACGCCCGGCGCCACTTCGATCGAGGACGTCTCGGCATTGCTCGGCATGCCTGCCGGTGCGCTGATCAAGGCGATGCCGATGATCAAGGACGATGGGAGCGCCGTCCTCGTTCTGGTTCGTGGAGACCATCGCCTCGAGGAGATCAAGCTCCAGAACGCGCTCGGCTGCCCGGTCCGCCAGGCGACCGAGGACGAGATCCGCGAGGTGTTCGGCTCGCCGGTCGGGTTCGTCGGGCCGGTCGGCGCGAAGGTCCCGGTTCTCGCCGACGAGGGGCTGCGCGGGCTGAGCGGCTTGGTCGCCGGCGCCAACGAGCCCGACCGCCACGTGCGGGGAGTCGACCCCTCGCGCGACTTCGCAGCCGATTGGGCCGACGTGCGCACCGTCGTCGCCGGCGACACCTGCCCGAACGGCGGAACGATCCGCATCGAGCCGGCGATCGAGGTCGGCAACATCTTCAAGCTCGGCACGCGCTACTCGGAGCCGCTCGGGGCGACGTTCCTCGACGAGGGCGGCAAGGAGCAGGCGATCGTCATGGGCTCTTACGGGATCGGCCCGGCACGGATCGTCGCGGCGGCCGTCGAGCAGTACGCCGACGAGCAGGGCATCGCCTGGCCGCGCGCGCTCGCGCCGTTCGACATCCATCTCGTGACGCTCGGCAAGGAGGGGGAGGAGGCGCGAGCAGTTGCCGACGAGCTCTACGAAGGCCTGCGCCAGACCGGCCTGGAGGTGCTCTACGACGACCGTGCCGCCAGCCCGGGACAGAAGTTCGCCGACGCGGAGCTGCTCGGCTGCCCGCTGCGGTTGACGGTCGGACGCAAGGGCGTCGAGTCGGGCGAGGTCGAGGCGCAGGTGCGCCGCGGCCAGGAGAAGCGGGCATTGCCGTTGGACGGAGCCGTCGACGCCGCGCTGGAGCTGTGGCGCGCGCTCCCCTGAACAAGCGCCGGCTGCTCGGGATCGACCGATCCGGTGGACCGCCGCCGGAGACGACGAAGGGACAGCCGCTGCGGCCCTGGACGGTCCCGAACGCGATCTCCTACGTGCGGCTGCTGCTGCTCCCGGTCTTCCTCGTCGTCGCCTTCAGCTCAGACGACGGACGCGGCCTGGGGATCGCGCTGCTCTACTGGGCGATCGCGATCGGCGACCAGCTCGACGGGCTCGCCGCGCGGCTGACCGGCCAGTACAGCCGCCTCGGCGCGCTGCTCGACCCACTGACCGATCGCGCTCTCGTGCTGGCCGGCGTCATCGTCTGCTGGCACTTCGAGCTGCTGCCGCGCTGGGCGCTGGCGATCCTCATCGCGCGCGAGCTGCTGATGCTGGTCTTCACGCAGGTAGCGCTCAAGGCAGGCATGGACCTCAACATCAACATGGTCGGACGCTGGGCGGTCTGGCCGGTGATGTTCGCGATCTTCCTGACGCTGTGGGTCGAGACCCCGATCGCCGAGGCGTCGCTCTACCTCGGCATCGTCCTCACCCTGTGGGCCACGGCGATCTACCTCGTGGACGGCGTGCGCTTCCTGCAAGCGCGCCACCGACCCTCAAGCTCGACTTGACGGCTGGGTCTATACTCGCCTCTCGGCCCCTCGAAACGAACGGCGGACCTGCATGGACGACACCTTTCCCGACCTTGGCGCACTCTCGGACCAGGAGCTCAAGGACCTGATCGGCAGCCTGACGGAGGAGGAGAACGAGGTCTCCTACCGCCGCAGGATCCTCCACGGCAAGATCGACATACTCCGCGCCGAGCTGGTCAACCGGCTGCGCAAGAAGCACGAGCAGGGCGAGTCTGCGCTCTCCGGCGCGGACGTGCAGCAGCTGACCGACATCCTGGCGGGCAAGCAGACGCCCGGAGCCGACGGCAGCTAGGAGCCGGCGATGCACTGCCCCGAGTGCGGCTTCGTCAACCCCGACGGCGCGAACTACTGCCAGAAGTGCGGAGCGTTCCTCGCGGAGGCCGGCAAGCCCGCCGGTGACACCACCGCCGCCTTCCAGCTCGACGAGACCGGCGAGATCAAGCCGGTCGACATCGAGCAGGCAACCGCGCAGGGGGCGACGCTGGCGATCCGCTCGGGCGGCGGACGCACCGGCGAGGTCTTCGACCTCGCCGGCGACCAGATGCGCATCGGCCGCAGTCCTGAGGCCGAGGTCTTCCTCGACGACGTCACCGTGTCGCGCAACCACGCGCTGCTCGTCAGGCGCCGCGACGGCCTCTACATCGACGATCTCGGCTCGCTGAACGGCACCTACGTCAACCGGCACCGGATCGAGTCCCACCGACTGACCAACGGCGACGAGCTGCAGGTCGGCAAGTACAAGCTCACCTACCTGGAGCGCCAATGACGCCGGCAGAGAGTTCCGCAGCATCCTTCGAGACGGTCGCTCCACAGCCGAAGGCGCTGACGATCGGCGCCGTCTGCAAGCAGCTCGAGCGCGAGTTCCCCGACATCTCGATCTCGAAGATCCGCTACCTCGAGGACCAGAAGCTGCTCACGCCGCGCCGGACCGCCGGCGGCTACCGCCTCTACACCTCGGCCGACGTGACCCGCCTGCGCACGATCCTGCGCCTCCAGCGCGACGAGTTCCTGCCGTTGCGGGTGATCCGCCAGGAGCTCGCCTCCGGCCGCGCTGACGGCGACATCCAGAAGCCCGACGGACCCGACCCGAAGTCGCTGCGCCGCGCGACGGTCTCGGGAGCCGCCGAGTCGCTCTTCCGCCTCGACGAGGTGCTGGACGAGACGGGCGCCGACCCGAGCCTCGTCAAGGAGCTCGAGGAGTACGGCGTGATCAAGGCCGAGAAGCGCGACGGCGAGACGCTCTACGACGAGACCGACCGCGAGATCGTCCGAGCTGTGACCGAGCTAAAGCGCTACGGAGTGGGAGGGCGCAACTTGCGCGTCTTCCGGACCTCCGCCGACCGCGAGGCGGCCTTGCTCGAGCAGATCCTCGCGCCGGCGCTGCGCTCGCGCAACCCGGAGCGGCGCAAGGAGGCGGTCGAGACGCTGGAGAACCTGGCCGCGATCGCCTCCCACCTCAAGCACCTGCTGCTGATCCGGGACCTGCGCAAGATCGCCAAGTAGTCGCGGGCTGGCTGGAGCCGCGCCATGCCGAGGGTGACCCGGACCGCAACCCTGCCCGCCCCGCCTGAGCGGGTCTGGCGCGTGATCGCCAACCCGGAGCGGCTCGTCGACTGGTGGCCGCGCGTCCAACGCGTCGAGGAGGCGGACGCCCACTCGTGGACGACCGTGCTCGCCTCGGACAGGGGCGCTCGCGCCCTGCGGGCCGACTACACGCTGATCGACGAGCAGTATCCGCACCTGCGCAGCTGGCGCCACGAGGTCGCCGAGTCGCCCTTCGAGCGCGTCCTGGCGTCGTCGGTGACCGAGGTCGAGCTCTCGCCGGCGGGGGACGGCGCGACTGCCGTGCGTCTCTCGATGGAGCTCGGACTGCGTGGCTTCTCTCGACTCGGCGGATTGCAGATCAGGCGTGCCACGCGCAAGACGCTCGCCGGTGCGCTCGACGGTCTCGGGCGTGTCGTCGACGGCGAGGCGGCGGCCTGATGCGCTGGTGGGGATGGGGACGCGACGAGGACGCGATCGAGCTGCCGACCGCCGCGGGCGAGCTGCTGCGCGACGAGCTCGGACTCGACGGGGGTGAGCGCGGCGAGCGCGTCGCCTTCGACGCCGTTCGCGTCGGCGAGTCGCGGTTGGATGACGCGCAGCTGCGCGCGCTCGGCGCAGCGGTTGGAGACGTCGGCCTGGCGACCGATCGCGAGGCACGGATCGCGCACTCGGCCGGACGCAGCTACCCCGACCTGCTGCGGCTGCGTGCGGGCGACGCGACGAGCGCTCCGGACGCGATCGTGTCGCCGTCCACCTCGGAGCAGGTCGCGGCAGTGCTCTCGGCCTGCTCGCAGCACGGCATCGCAGTGACTCCGTTCGGCGGCGGCACGAGCGTCGTCGGTGGTGTCGACGCCGACCGCGGAGCCCACTCCGCCGCGATATCTCTCGACCTCGGACGGCTGTCGGAGACGTGTGACGTCGACGAGCGATCCCTGACCGCGACCGTCGCCCCGGGCATCTTCGGTCCTGACCTCGAGCGCCGGCTCGGCGAGTGCGGCGTCACGCTCGGTCACTTCCCGCAGTCGTTCGAGTACTCGACGGTCGGCGGCTGGGTCGCGACACGCTCGGCCGGGCAGGCATCGACCGGATACGGGCGGATCGACGAGCTCGTCGAGGCTGTCCGCTGCGTCACGCCGACGGGCGAGCTCGCGACGCTCGACGCTCCGGCGAGCGCCGCCGGGCCGTCGCTGCGTGACCTCGTAGTCGGATCGGAGGGAACGCTCGGCGTGATCACCTCCGCGACGCTGCGGGTCAGGCCGCGCCCGCAGACCCGGCACTACGAGGCGTGGTCGTTCGAGAGCTTCGGAGCCGGCGTCGAGGCGATGCGCGCGCTCGAGCAGAGCGGAGCGTCGCCTGACGTGGGCAGGGTCTCGGACGAGGAGGAGACGCGACTCACGATGGCGCTCGGCTCGCGCGGCGGGGTGGGAGAGAAGCTCGGGCGCGGCTACCTGCGTGCGTTCGGCCATCCGCGCGGCTGCATCGCGTTCACCGGGTTCGAGGGCCTCCCGGATCGGGTCTCCGCCCGTCGTGGTCGTGCCGCCGAGCTGCTGCGCGCCCACGGCGCCGTCCCGCTGGGCACGCGTCCCGGCCGCTCCTGGCTGCGCAACCGCTTCTCGGCGCCCTACCTGCGCGACGAGCTGATGGACCGCGGAGTGATGGTGGAGACGCTCGAGACAGCGACCACCTGGACCAATCTGACCGTGCTCTACGAGGCCGTCCGGACCGCACTGAGCAATGCGCTCAGCGAGCGAGGGACGCCGCCGGCGGTGATGTGCCACGTATCGCACCTCTACTCCTCGGGAGCATCGCTCTACTTCACGTTCATCGCCCGTCAGGAGCGCGGCGCCGAGCTCGAGCAGTGGCGGACGGCCAAGCGCGCGGCCTGCGATGCGATCGTCGCGGCGGGTGGCACGATCAGCCACCACCACGCGGTCGGAACCGATCACCGCGAGTGGATGACGGCCGAGGTGGGGGAGCTGGGAGTCGAGGTGCTGCGCGCGGTCAAGGAGCACGTCGATCCCGCCGGGATCATGAATCCCGGCAAGCTGCTGCCGTAGGGCGCCTTACTGCTGCTGGCTGGCCGAGCCGCGTGGTGCGCGGATGTCGGCGATGCGTGCCTGGAGCACCGACTCGCCGGAGTGGGCTGCGTTGCGGTCGACGGGCTCGCGCGAGATGTTGATCGCCTCGTAGCTGCGCCAGTTCGCCGGCAGCGCGCGGCGGCCGGCGAAACGGCCCTGCTGGTCGGTGACCTGCGCGCCGAGCGACTTGGCGTCGGTGTCCGAGTTGTAGAGCCAGACCTCATATGCCTCGTTCTGGCCGGTGGGGTTGAGCGCAGCCTGGATGTTGATCTCGGGCTTGCCGTCGGTGCGCGTGATGATCGCGATGCCGGCGCCGTTCTGGCCGGAGACGGGCTTGAGCTGGACCTGGCCGACGATCTTGATGTCCTGCTTCGCACGCTGCTCGGCGGCCGAGGTGCTGCTGTCGTCCCCGTCGTCGCCTGTCAGCAGGCCGACCGGCCAGATCAGAAGGGCGAACAGCACCAGCGCTGCTGCCGCCGCGGCGCCGAGCAGGCGGCGGCGCTTGATGACGTCGGCATTCGCAGGCGTCCGCTCACGCGGGGCGGCCGCCTTGCGCGGGGCGGCGGCGACCGGCTCGGGGCCGCTGTCGCCAGCCGGGATCGAGGGCATGTCGCCGTTCGAGTAGAGATGGGACAGCGAGTCGAGCACCGAGCTCGACCAAGCGCGGGCGGCCTCCGAGCGGCGCAGGTGGCCCCGGGTGACGGCCGCCTGGGACGGGGCCTGCTGGTTGAGCAGGTAGTCGGCGATCTGAGAGCGCCAGCTCGCATCGACGCGCTCGGCGCTGACAGGGGCCAGGCTGGTCAGCGTCTCCTGCGCCAGCGTGCGCACGCGGTCGACAGACAGGCCCAGCGTGTCGGCGAGCTGGTCGTAGCTCTGGCCGCGCTTGAGGATCAGGTCGACGATCGCACGCTGCTGGGCCGACAGCTGGTCATAGGTGGCCATGCGCTGCGCAACGATAGCCTGCTGGTCATGCCCGACGACGCACCACCCGCCCTCGCTGTGGAGCGGACCCTCAACGACACGCTCGGCTTCCAGATCGGGGAGTTCGACGAGGAGCGCATCACAGGCTTCTTCGAGGTCACCGACGCCGTCCGCCAGCCGATGGGAATCGTCCACGGCGGCGCTTACGCGGCGATGGCCGAGACCCTCGCGTCGGTTGCGACGTGGATGTTCGTCCACACCGACGGCAACATCGCCGTCGGCCAGAGCAACGACACGAGCTTCCTGCGGCCGGCCTCCGAGGGCACGGTGCACGCCGAGGGCGTCCGCCGCCACCGTGGCCGCACGAGCTGGATCTGGGACGTCCAGTTCAAGGACGACCACGACCGCGTCTGCGCGCTCTCGCGCGTGACTATCGCGGTGCGGCCTGAGCCTGCGCGCTAGGCGTCTTCGCCGACCGTCCGTAGCGGTTGGTGATCGGCAGCCGCCGGTCGCGTCCGAACGCCCGCGTCGAGATGCGCACCCCGGGCGGAGACTGGCGGCGCTTGTGCTCGGCGCCGTCGACGAGCTTGATGACGCGCTCCACCTCGGCCTCCGGGTAGCCCCGCGCGACCAGCCCGGCGGCGTCCAGGTCCTCCTCGATGTAGCCCTCGAGGATCGGGTCGAGCAGCTCGTAGGGCGGCAGCGAGTCGTCGTCGCGCTGGTCGGGGCGCAGCTCGGCGGACGGCGCCCGGTCGATCACGCTCGCTGGGATCAGCTCACGGCCCTCGCACTCGTTGCGCCAGCGCACGAGCCGGTAGACCCAGCCCTTGAAGACGTCCTTGAGGATCGAGAAGCCGCCGGCCATGTCGCCGTAGAGCGTCGAGTAGCCGACTGACACCTCCGACTTGTTGCCCGTGGTGACGACAAGCCAGCCGAGCTTGTTCGACAGCGCCATCAGCAGGTTGCCGCGGATGCGGGCCTGCAGGTTCTCCTCGGCGATGTCGGGCTCGTGGCCGGCGAAGGCCTCGGCCAGCAGCTCGTCGTAGGCGGCCATCGTGTCGCCGATCGCGAAGTCGTAGAGGCCCGTGCCGAGGTTCTCGGCGATCCTGCGCGCGTCGTTCTGAGTGTCGTCGGAGGAGTGGGGGGAGGGCATGACGACCGCGGTGACCCGGTCGGGCCCCAGCGCGTCGACGGCGATCAGGACCGCCAGCGCCGAGTCGATGCCACCGGAGAGGCCGAGCACGACGCCGCTGAAGCCGTTCTTCTCGACGTAGTCGCGCAGTCCGGTGACGAGGGCTGTGTAGACCTCCTCGTCCTGGGACAGGAGATCGGCACGGAGCGCGGGTACCGTCTCAGAGCCTGGAAGGGTCGGCCGCGAGGAGGCGCGCAGCGACGCCAGCCGCTCGACGCCGAGATCGCCGTCGTCGCGGACCTTGCGGATCTCGGCCCGGTGGCGCGGATCGCGCAGCCGAGCGCCGACGGCGGCGCCGAGGTCGAGCTCGCAGAGCGTGATCGACTCCTCGAACTGCGGCGCGCGCGCCACCACGGCGCCCGTGTGGTCGACGGCGAGGCTGTGTCCGTCGAAGACGAGCTCGTCCTGGCCGCCGACGAGGTTGCAGTAGAGGATCGAGACGAGGCTGTCGCGGGCGCGTTGGCCGAGCATCCGCTCGCGTTGCGGGCCCTTGCCGCGGTGGTAGGGGGAGGCGGAGAGGTTGACCACGACCTGGGCGCCGGCCAGCGCCTCGGCGGTCGCCGGCGGTCCGGGCTCCCAGATGTCCTCGCAGATCGTGATGCCGACGGTCGCGCCGTTGACCTCGATCGTCGCCGGCGCGGTACCGGCCTGGAAGTAGCGCTGCTCGTCGAACACCCCGTAGTTGGGCAGGCGCATCTTGCGGTAGATCCCCTGGACCTTCCCGTCGGCGAGCACGGCGGCCGAGTTGTAGACGTCGTCGGCGCGCTCGGGGAAGCCGACGATCGCCACGACGTCGATCGCCTGGGCCGCGAGCTCGTCGAGCGCCCGCGCGGCGTCGTCGAGGAAGTGCGGTCGCAGCAGCAGGTCCTCGGGCGGGTAGCCGGTCAGCGCCAGCTCGGGCAGGACCACGAGCGCCGCGCCGCGCTCACGCGCCTGGACGATCGCGCCGGAGATCTTGCTCGCGTTGCCGGCGATGTCGCCGACGGTCGAGTTGATCTGGGCAAGCGCGCAGCGCAGCGGCATCGGGCGCGACGGAGGCATGCGAGAAGTATTACCCCGATCAGGCGCGAACGGCGACGGTCACGGCAGCCACGGTGGCAGCCGTGCAGTCGGTCAGGCGGCGCGGCTCGATCTCGAAGACGGTGTAGCCGTCGCCGGCGGCCGTCCAGACCGTCGGATGCCCGATCAGCGCTTCGTCGAAGACGACGGGCAGCCCGTGCCCGAAGGGCGGTACGCCCTCAGCGGGGAAGCCCGTGGCGGCACGGATCTCGCCGCTCGTGGCGAGTCTTATCTCTGCGACGTCGAGGATGTCGGCGAGCAGGTCGGTGTCGACCTGGCAGTCGGCTGCGGAGATGCAGACGACAGGGTCGCCATCGCACACATAGACGGCGCAGAGGGCGATCCGGCTCTCGCCACAGCCCACGGCAGCAGCCGCGACTGCGGGCGACGCCGTCGCGCCAGGCAGCCTGCGGACGTTGACGTCGAGGCCGAGCTCGCGTGCGTTGTCGATGACTTTCGCTCGCATGGGGTCGGGAACCGCTCACCCGAGCGACCTCCCGGATTCGATAGTAGGCGTCGACCGGACAGAGGCCAAGTCCGGTATGACCAATCTCACACTCCGGGGTTCTACGGAACCGTCTTTGTTCGGGTCATCGAGCAGCGAGCGCGAGCTCGCGCCCAGCCGCCTCGGCGAGCTCCTCGAGCGACGCCCGCAGGTCCTCGGCGAAGTCGTCGAGGTCATACATCACGTCGTAGTCGCCGACGAGGCCGAAGTTCATCCGGCCGTGGTAGCTCATGATCGCGATCCCGAGGCCCTGGTTCTTCGCCAACGGGACCATCGGGAACGGGTCGAGCGCACGGCGGCCGAGCAGGTAGAGCGGTATCTGTGGCCCGGGGACGTTGGTGATGACGAGGTTGAAGAACCGCTGCCTGCTCATCAGCCGGGCTGCCTGTCCCATGATCGTCGGCGAGGCGAAGCCGGTCAGCTCGGTCAGCGCCTGCGCGCCGACCGCCTGGCCGCTCTCCTTGATGTGCCCCATCGACTCGCGCATGATCTGCTGGCGCGCATAGGGGTCCTGGCACCAGACGGGCAGTGGAGCCATCATCGCGGCCACCTGGTTGCCGAGGTCGCCCGCGTGCTCGGCCGGACGGACGCTGACGGGCACCATCGCCTTGAGCTCGAGCCCGTCCGTCGACGTGCCGCGACGGCGCAAGTGGCGTCCGAGCGCGCCGGCGACGACCGTCAGCACGACGTCGTTGACCGTGCCGCCGAGCTCGTTCTTGATCGCCTTGATGTCGTCGAGATCGGCACGGACCCAGGTGAAGCGCCGGTGCGGCCCGATCGAGCGGTTGTACGGCGTGGTCGGCGCGGGGTTGAGGCCGGCCCAAGCCATGGCTCCGACGCCTGTCGCCGTCTCGACCAGCTCCCGGGCCACGGCGCGTGGGGCGCGCAGCAGCGACCGGAAGGAGCGTGCCGCCTCGGCAGGAACCGTCGCGCGCTCGACGAGCGCCTCGCCGAGCAGCTGCGCGCTGGTCGGCGCCGGACGAGGTATCCACGGGGTGCCGGGGTCTGACGGCGCCGGATCGGGCGACGTGTCGAAGAGGACGGTCAGGATGTCGACGCCGGAGATCCCGTCGACCAGCGCGTGGTGGGTCTTGGCGAGCACGGCGAAGCGGTTGCCCTCGAGCCCGTTGACCAGCGATATCTCCCACAGCGGCTTGTCGCGGTCGAGCGGCTGGGCGAAGACCCGGCTGGCAAGCGCCTGGAGCTGGCTCTCGTCGCCGGGCGCCGGCAGGCCGGCGTGGCGCAGGTGGTAGCGGAGGTTGAGGTGCGGGTCGTCGACCCAGCGCGGACGGCCCTGACCGAACGGGACGAAGGCGAGCCGCTGGCGATAGCGCGGGACCAGGTGCAACCGGCGCTCGAGGTGGGCCAGCATGTCGTTGTACTCCGGCGCCTCGCCCTCGAAGATCAGCACGGAGGCGACGTGCATGTGAGCGGCGTCGTCCTCGAGGTGGAGGAACGACGCATCTAGGCCGCTGAGTCGATCTCCCTGCATGGTGCTTCCTCGGTCGGGTGCGCTCGGTTCTGACCGTATCGCGGGCGGCAAGCGACGCGCCCTCGTGCAACCGGTCTGTGACGGGACTCACATACCCGCCGCTCAGCGTGCGTACCCTCATCCCTTCAACAGATTCGGCCTCGCCGAACCACCGGAGGGAGAGACCGGTGGGCGGGGGACCCAACAGCCAGGGAAGCTCCGGCGTCGATCGCCGGGGCGGTGGCAGGGGCGAATCGGGCTTGATCGCCAGGCGATCTCGACCCGTAGCGCGAGTCCGCGGTGTGCGTCAGACGCCATCCGGAAGAGCGCGAGCCCGTCAGCTAACTCCGTAGGCAAGGGGCCGGGAAAGGTTCGTCTTGAACTCGTATAGCCCCGTGCGGGGGCTGCTGCATGCAGCCGTCGTAGCCGTCGTCGCAGTGTTCGTCTCAGTTGCTCCGAGCTCCGCCTCCACGGCGGAGGACAGCGCCACCGCCACCGCCACCGCACCCGCCGGCCGCATCGCGCTGAAGGGCGCGGGGGAGTCGGCCCGCGTCCGTCACGGCCGTCGCGTCGTGATCGCCGGTCATCTGGACCCCCGCACCGCAGGTCACGTCGTGGTGCTCCAGCGCGCCTTCCTCGGCCGCGCCTACCGCGGCATCGCTCGTGTGACCACGGGGATCGATGGGTCGTATCGCTTCGTCGTGAAGGCCCGCCGGTCCGCCGTCTACCGGGCGGCAACCGAAGCGCCGTCGACGGCCGCGACGGTCGCATCCACGGCCAGCACGTCGCGACGTGTCGTGGTGGTGGCGCGGATCGCCGGTCGCGTGAGCCGTCATGTCGTCGGTGGCCAGGCGGTGAAGCTGCGCGGCCGTATGCGCCCGGCGCTGCGTGGGCGCGTCGTCCGGATGCAGCTGCGCACGCGCTCCGGCTGGCGCACGGTGGACCGCACGCGCACGCGTCGGGGCGGGCGGTTCGCGGCCTCGTGGAGGCCTCACGCCATCGGTCGGTATCGGCTGCGCGTCCGCTTCGCCGGCGACAGCGCCGCGGCGGGTGCACGTGACCGCTTGCCGCGCGTGCAGGTGTACCGCGCTTCGTACGCGTCCTGGTACGGCCCCGGGCTGTACGGCAACTCGACGTCCTGTGGCGGCGCCCTCACGCCGTGGCGGCTCGGCGTCGCGCACAAGTCGCTGCCCTGTGGCACGGAGGTCACCTTCCGCTACCGCGGACGGTCGGTCACCGTGCCTGTCATCGATCGCGGGCCGTTCGTCGCCGGTCGCGAGTGGGACCTGACCGCCGCGACCAAGGCGAAGCTCGGCTTCGGCAGCACGGGCGTGGTCTGGTCGACGCGCTAGAGCGAGAGCGACATCTGCCCGGGTGGGGGAACGTCGGGACTCGCGTCGCGGCGCTCCTCCATCCCGGCGACGCGCACGCCGAGCAGACGCACGGGACGCTCGGGCTCGAGCGCTCGCAACAGGTCGAGAGCGACGCCATGGATCGTCGCGAAGTCCGAAGCCGGGGCGTCGACGGTTCGGGCGCGGGTATGCGTCGAGAAGTCGTCGAGGCGCACCTTGATGCCGATCGTGCGGCCGCTGCGGCCGTTGCCCGTCAGGTCCTCGCAGAGCTCGCGCGCCAGACGCTCCAGCACCGGCTCGAGCTCGAGGAGCCCGCTTAGGTCTCGGTCGAAGGTCGTCTCCTTCGACTCGGACTTGCGGATTCGGTGCGTCTCCAGCGGCCGCTCGTCCTCGAACCGCGCAAGTCTGGCGAGGTGGGGACCCAGGCGCCCGCCGAACCACTCGGCGAGCTTCGCCTCCGGCGTGGCGGCGAGCTGGTCGAGCCGCTCGACTCCCTGCGCTGCGAGCCTTTCGACGGTCTTCGGGCCGATGCCGGGGATCAGCGCGGGGGAGGCGCCGGCGAACCGCTGACGCGCCTCCTCCAAGGTCAGCGCCAGGAAGCCGTCCGGCTTGTCGGCGTCGGACGCGACCTTCGCGACGAGCTTGTTCGGCCCGATGCCGATCGAGCAGCCGAGGCCGGTCGTCTCGGTGACGGTCGACTTCACGCGACGGGCGGCCGAGCGCCAGCGCTCGATGCCGGTCAGATCGAGGTACGCCTCGTCGAGGCCCATCTGCTCGACGCGATCTACCTGGGCGCGCAGGATCGCCATCACCTCGGCCGAGCGCGCGCGGTAGAGCTCGAAGTCCGGTGCCACGAAGATCGCGTCGGGACACAGCCGGCGTGCGCGAGCGGCCGGCGTCGCCGAGAAGATGCCGAACTTACGCGCCTCGTAGCTCGCGGTGGTGACGACCGCCCGCGGCCCGCTGCCGGCGACGACGACCGGCTTGCCGCGCAGCTCCGGCCGCCGCTGCAGCTCCGCCGAGAAGTAGAAGGCGTCCATGTCCAGATGCGCGATGCGGCGGTCCTCCATACGCACGTGACGCTAGAGGGAGAGGCGGATGGGGTTAGGCTGGCTCCCACGATGGCCGAGGCACTGCGCAGCACCGCTCGCTTCCCCGACGTCGGGCTCTCCGCCGGCCACTACGAGAGCTTCTATCTCAAGGCGAGCCACCCGACCGAGCCGGTCTCGATCTGGATCCGCTACACCGTGCACAAGCGGCCGGGCGCGGCGCCTCAGGGCTCGCTCTGGTTCACGTTGTTCGACACGCGCGAGGCGGCGCCGTGGGCCGTGAAGGCGACGAGCGCGGACGTCGGCGCCGGCGAGGAGCACTACGTCCACGTGGCGGACGCGCGCTTCGAGCCGGGACGCGCGGCCGGCACGGCTTCCGCCGACGGCGGGGTGGCCTCCTGGAGCCTGTTCTACGACTGCGCCGAGCAGCCGTTTCGCCATCTGCCGCGCGACGTCATGTACCGCACGCCGTTGCCACGGACGAAGCTGCTCAGCCCATATCCCGACGCGCGCTTCAGCGGCCATGTCGAGGCCGGCGGCCGCGTCGTCGACCTCGACGGCTGGCGCGGCATGGTCGGCCACAACTGGGGCGCCCAGCACGCCGAGCGCTGGATCTGGCTCCACGGCGCCGGCTTCGAGGGCCATGACGACGCCTGGTTCGACGCCGCACTCGGCCGGATCAAGATCGGCTCGCGCACGACGCCCTGGATCGCCAACGGCGTGCTGAGCCTCGACGGCGTCCGCCACCGACTCGGCGGAATCGGAGCGCTGCGCCGCACGGAGGTCTCGGAGAGCCCGACCGGCGCGACCTTCACGCTGCCCGGCAAGGACATCACCGTCCAAGGCCAGGTCGGCGCCGCCGCGAAGGACTTCGTCGGCTGGATCTACGCCGATCCCGACGGCTCCGAGCACAACACCGTCAACTGCTCCGCATCGGACATGACGCTGACCGTCTCACGTCCCGCACAGCCGCCGCTGACCTTGCGCTGCTCCGCGAGTGCCGTCTACGAGCTCGGCATGCGCGAGACGGACCACGGAATCCCCATTCAGCCATTCCCTGACGGCTAGCCAGCCAAGCGCTGGTGCACCGCGGCCGGCCAGGTGCCTCGGGGGTCCGGGGGCGCGAGCCCCTGGTCTCTATCCGATCAATGTTCGAGAACATGCATTATGTAAACCCATAACGATCTGAACGGCTACGGCCGTGAGTAGGCTCGCTGGCGTGGTGCCTCCCATCGCGGCCTCTGCCGCCGAGCACATCGAGCTGGTCGTCTTCGGACTGCTCGTCGCGGTCGCCGCGCTGGCCGTGGTCGCCCGCGTCATCCGGGTGCCGTATCCGATCCCGCTCGTGATCGGCGGCCTGGCGCTCGGTTTCGCGCCGGGCATGCCCGACATCGAGCTCGACCCGGACATCGTCCTGCTCGTCTTCCTGCCGCCGCTGCTCTACGCCGCGGCGTTCTTCTCGAACCTGCGCGAGCTGCGCGCGCATCTGCGGCCGATCAGCACGCTGGCGATCGGGCTCGTCGTCGTCACGACGGTCTCGGTCGCCGCTGCCGCCCACTACGTGATCGGGCTCGACTGGCCGGTCGCGTTCGTGCTCGGCGCGGTCGTCTCTCCGACCGATGCAGTTGCGCCCGCAACCATCTTGCGCCGCCTCGGTGTCCCGCGACGGGTCATCACGATCGTCGAGGGCGAGAACCTGACGAACGACTGGACCGCGCTGGTCGCCTACCGCTTCGCTGTGGTGGCCGTGGTCAGCGGGAGCTTCTCGCTCGTCGAGGCCGGCCCGGAGTTCGTGCTGACCGGCGTCGGCGGCATCGCGGTCGGCGTGATCGCCGGCAAGGCGATCGCCGCGGTCCGCCGGCGGCTCGACGATCCCCCGACCGAGATCACGATCTCGCTGCTGACGGCTTACGCCGCCTACCTGCCGGCGGAGGAGCTCGGCCTGTCAGGCGTCATCGCGGCGGTGACGGTCGGCGTCGTGCTCGGCTGGCAGTCCTCCGAGCTGACGACCCACACCACCCGACTCCAGCTCAACGCGATCTGGGAGATCCTCCAGTTCCTGCTCAACGCGGTGCTGTTCATCCTCGTAGGGCTCCAGATGCACACGGTGCTCGACCAGCTCGAGGGCCGTGACGGAGGCGAGCTCGCCGCGCAGGCCGTGCTCGTCTCGGCGGTGGTGATCGTCGTGCGAATCGCCTGGGTGTTCTCCCTCAGCTGGCTGTCGCGCAGCTTCCGCGAGCGGGTCAGCGGCTCGCGTGTCGACGGGGACGCGAAGGAGACGGCGATCATCGCCTGGTCGAGCATGCGCGGTGCGGTGTCGCTCGCAGCCGCCCTGGCGATCCCGCTCACGACGGATGCCGGCGACGCGTTCCCGGAGCGGGACCTGATCCTCTTCCTCACCTTCTCGGTGATCATCGCGACGCTGGTCGTGCAGGGCCTCCTGTTCCCGCTCGTGATTCGTGCGCTGAACCTCGACGAGGACACCTCGGACGCGGACGAGGAGATGGAGGCACGGCTGGAGATCGCCTTCGCGGCGATCGAGCGGGTCGAGCAGCTCGCCGACGAGGACTGGCCGCCCGAGGACACGATCGACCGTGTCAGGCGGCTCTACGACTACCGGCGCCGGCGGTTCAGCTCGCGGATCGACGGCTCGAGCTTGGACGGCTTCGACTACGAGGAGCGCGCCGAGGTCTACACCCGCGTGATGAACGAGGTCTTCGACGCGCAACGGGCGATCCTGCGCAAGCTGCGTGACGAGGGACGGATCACCGACGAGGTGCGGCGGACGGTCGAGCAGGACCTCGACTTCGAGCAGGCGCGCCTCGACGGCGGCAGCTGACCGTCAGCCGCGCTCGGAGATCAGCAGCGCCTGGGTCGCCCGGCCGATCATCCCGCGCTCGTCGTGGAGCGCGGTGTCGGACATGCCGATGCCGTGCGAGTCGGCGTACGAGATCGAGTCGAGGCAGACCCACTCGCCCTCTGGCAGGCGGCGCAGGTTCACCGTCAGATCGGTGTTTATGAAGATCCAACGGTGGTAGTCGAGCGGCGCGCTGACGCCGTTGCCGGAGTCGGCGGCGACCAGCACGCGGTCACGCGGCGTGGGCTCCTCGCCTTCGATCAACGGCACCCGCATCCGCATCCAGGCGCGCGCCGGGCCGGGCTCGGTGAACGCTCCTTCGACGAAGCGGACGTCCATCGCCGTGTGGTAGCCCACCTCCCACGGAACCGGGAAGAACGCCTTGCCGTCGGCGGCGTCCGGACCGGGCACGAGGTCCGGCTCCGGCGGTCCGCCGTCGAGCTGCAGGTCGGTCGTGCGTATCCGCCAAGCGCGGGCGCGGATGACGTCCTCGCCCTCGTGCGACAGCGCCCCCTCCACCATCTCGACGCTGCGGCCGGGACGGACGATCTCGGCACGAGTCTCGAGCCGGGCGATCGGCACGGGGCGCAGGATCTCGTAGGTGATCCGCGCCAGCTGGCCGTCGAGCTCCCCCACCCCGTCGAGCGCCCTCCCGAGCAGCGCGCAGGGCGGGCCGGCGTGCTGGCTTCGCACGTCCCAAGGGCCGCGGGTCAGCTCCGTCGCCCCGAAGGCACCCCCGTCTCGAACGTAGAAAGCCGAAGGTCCAGGCGCGGGCACGCGCCGATCCTAGGCCTTGCCGGGCGAATACACTCCCGTCCGTGGCAAAGCAACGGCAGGCCAAGATGCAGCAGGTCCAGGTCGGTTCGCTCGGCGCGATCCAGATGCTCGAGGACCGGACCGACGAGCAGCTGATGAGCGAGTCCAAGCACCGCGTGGCCGCGAAGGCGCTGCTCGGGGCGCGTGCCGCCGAGCGCTACGACGCGCCCGTCGCGCGCAAGTACTTCAACGAGGCGCTGTCCGGCTGCCATCCTCAGGAGCGCTCGGCGCTGCGCCAGATGATGAACGCCTCGATGGCGCTCGCCGAGCGGCGTCCGGACGACCTCAAGGCCGCCGTCGAGAAGCTCGGCCAGGCGCCCCCGTCGGGCCGCCAGCTGTTCATGCTGCGGATGATGGGCCTGATCGCTCCGGCTCCCGGCGCCGGTCGGATGGCGCGCGTGCGCGGCATCCTGCTCATCGTCGCGATCGTGCTCGTGCTGCTCCTGATCGGATTCGGCCTCGCCAAGCTGATCGCCCTGCCGTTCGGCGGCATCGGGACGTTCGCCGCGATCCTGCTCGGCCTCGTGATCATCGCCGCGGTCCTCGCAGCGCTCGCCTTCTTCGGACGGCGCCGGCAAGCGCGCGCCGCCGCCGGCTAGCTCTTCAGGACGGCCTTCTCGATCACGACGGGCTGGGTCGGCGTGCCGGCCGGGTCGTTCGGGTTTCCCAGCGCGTCGATGCGCCCCACCGTGTCCATGCCGGAGACGACGGTCCCGATCACCGCGTAGTCGGGCGGGAGCGACGCCGCCTGAGGCCCGCTGACGACGTAGAACTGGCTGCCGGACGTGCCGGCGGGCTCGGCACCGGTCTTGGCCATCGCCACGACGCCCGGCGTGTAGGTCGTGTCCGCCGGCGGCTTGTCGCGCGTGCTGTAGCCCGGTCCCCCCGTGCCCGTTCCGGTCGGATCGCCGCCCTGGATGACGAAGCCCGGCACGACGCGGTGGAAGGTCGTGCCGTCGTAGAAGCCCTTGCGCACGAGCGAGGCGACCGATGCAGTCGTGTTCGGCGCCTGCTTCACGTCGAGGCGGACGGTGAAGTCGCCGCAGCTCGTCTCGAAGGTGACCTCGTACTGCCTGCCGGCGTTGAGCTCGGCGGCGGGCTTGGCCTGACCGCCGTCGCGCTTCGGCTCCGGCGCCTCGACCTGACGGCAGGTCTCGGTCTTCGCCGCGGCCGAGCCCTCGCCGCTCTTGGCGTCGTCGGAGTCGTCGCCGCAGCCGGCGAGAACCAGCAGGGTTAGCAGGGCGGTGAGCGCTATCGGTCGCTTGAGCACGGGCGGAAGGCTAACCGGCAATACGATTCGCCGCTGCCCTTGAGCCTCTCCCCCCTCCTCCAGCGCTACGACCAGGTCATCCTCGATCTCGACGGCTGCGTCTGGGTCGGCGACGAAGCCGTCCCCGGATCGCCGGAGGCGGTCGCGGAGCTGCGCGCAGCCGGGAAGCGGATCGCCTTCGCCACGAACAACTCGTGGCACTCCGGCGAGGATCACGTGGCGAAGCTCTGGCGTCTCGGCATCCAGGCGTCGCTCGCCGACGTAGTGACGGTCGGCGGAGCGGTCCAGCACCTGCTCGCCGACACGCGCATGGGCCGGACCGCCTTCGTGATCGGCCGGGAGGCGATGCGCAAGCACGTCGCGGATGCCGGACTGCGCGTTCTCAACGGATCGGCGGACGCCACGGAGGCGGACGTGGTCGTCGTCGCCGGAACCGACGATCTCAGCTACGACGACCTGCGAACCGCCGCCCTCGCGGCTCGGCGCTCCGGCGACCTGATCGCGACCGGTCGCGATCCCACCCTTCCGACGCCGGACGGCCACTGGCCGGGCACCGGCGCGCTTCTGGCGGCGGTCGAGACGGCATCCGGCGTGACGGCGGAGATCGTCGGCAAGCCGCAGCCGCGGCTGTTCGAGACCGCGCTCGACCGGATGGGCGACGGCCGCACGCTGGCGATCGGCGACCGTCTCGACTCCGACGTCGCGGCCGCCGCGGCCGCCGGGCTCGACGCGGCTCTGGTGCTGAGCGGCGGCATGACCGCCGCCGAGGCCGCCGCGGCCGACGGACCGGAGCCGGTGGCGGTCGCCGACGACCTGCGCTCGCTCGTGCTCGCCGGAGCGCCCACGTGACACGCCGCTTCACGGTGATCTGCAATCCCGTCTCCGGCGGCGGTCGCGGTTTGAAGCGCCTCCCGCTCGTGACCGCCGAGCTCGACCGTCTCGGCGCGAGCCACCGTGTCGTCCAGACACGGGACATCGAGCACGCGCGGGGCGAGGCGGTGCTCGCCGCGGGACGCAACGACACGGTCGTCGCGATCGGCGGCGACGGGCTGCTGCGCCCGATCGCCGGCGTGCTGCGCAGAACCGACTCCGCGCTGGCGATCGTCCCGGGCGGCCGCGGCAACGACCTCGCGCGCGTGCTTGGCATCCCGAGCGACCCGACCGCGGCCGCTCGCGTGGCGGTCGAGGGACGCGAGCGGCAGATCGACGTGCCGACGGTCGACGGCGAGCCTTACCTCGGGATCGCCAGCTTTGGCTTCGACTCCGACGCGAACCGGATCGCCAACGAGGCCCGGTTGGTGCGCGGCAACCTCGTTTACCTCTATGCCGCGCTGCGCGCCCTGAGCGCCTGGAAGCCGGCGCGCTTCAGCCTGACCGTCGACGGCACGCGCCACGAGCTGCGCGGCTACTCGGCGGGCGTCGCGAACTCGCGCGCCTACGGTGGCGGCATGTTCGTCGCGCCTCAGGCCGAGCTCGACGACGGGTTGCTGGACGTGATCGCGCTCGGCGCGACGTCGAAGCGTCGCTTCCTCTTCCAGTTGCTGCCGAAGGTGTTCAAGGGCACCCATCTGTCGGTGCCCTACGTGCACGCTTGGCGCGGCGCGGAGATCGAGGTCGCGGCGGACCGCGACTTCGCGATCTACGCCGACGGCGATCCGATCGGCCGGCTGCCGGCGCGGATCGAGGTAGAGCCGCGCTGCCTGAGAGTGATCGTCCCGGCGTGACGTTCGCGCTCTGGCGACTGCTGGCGCGGCTGGTCCGCTCGCTCTCGCGGCTGCTGGGCCGTGGCGGCGGCACGACGCTGCCCGGGCGGCTGCTGCTGCGGATCGCGCCCGACGCGCTCGAGCGCATGGCCTCCGATCTCGACGACGGCGCGGCCGTCGTGTCGGCGACCAATGGCAAGACGACCACGTCGGCGATGGTCGCGGCGATCCTCGAGCGCTCCGGCGAGCAGGTGGTCAACAACCGCGCCGGATCGAATATGGGCTGGGGAGTGGCGACGTCGATGCTCGACGCGCGGCCGGGTCGCGGCCAGCTCGGCCTGTTCGAGGTCGACGAGGCCTGGCTGCCGCGGGTGGCGCGATCGATGCGACCCGGGACCTTCCTGCTCGCGAACCTCTTCCGCGACCAGCTCGACCGCTACGGCGAGCTGGAGTCGCTCGCTGAGGGCTGGGCCGACCTGGTGGGCGAGCAGGCCGGATCGGCACGGTTCGTCCTCAACGCGGACGACCCGCTCGTCGCGGACCTCGGCCGCAGCCGCGACGGCGTCGTCTACTTCGGCGTCGGCGACGATTCCCAGGCGCTGCCCGCGCTCCAGCATGCCGCCGACTCCAAGCACTGCCGCAACTGCGGGACGGCGTACGTCTACGACGCGGTCTACCTCGGTCATCTCGGCCGCTACCGCTGCCCGGGCTGTGGCCGCGAGCGCCCGAGGCCGGCGGTGGAGGCAGAGCGGGTGGCGCTCGACGGAATGAGAGGCGCTCAGGTGACGATCCGCACACCGGCCGGGACGTTCGAGGCGCGTCTCCCCCTCCCCGGCCTCTACAACGTCTACAACGCAGTCGCCGCGACCGCCCTCGCGCTCGAGCTCGGCGCCTCGCTCGGCGACGTCCAAGCTGCGCTCGAGGGGTTCGGGGGAGCCTTCGGCCGGGTGGAGACGATCCAGATCCCCCGGCTCGGCGGCGGCGGGCGCCCGGTCTCGATCCTGCTGATCAAGAACCCGGCCGGAGCGAACGAGATCCTGCGCACGCTGACCCTCGAGGACGGCCAGATCGACCTCTGGCTCGCGCTCAACGACAAGATCGCCGACGGGCGCGACGTCTCGTGGATCTGGGACGCCGACTTCGAGCTGCTCGCCGGCCGCGTTCGCCACGTCGTCTGCTCGGGAACGCGGGCCGAGGAGATGGCGCTGCGCCTCAAGTACGCGGGGATCGGCGTCGAGGCCGTCGTGGACCGCGACCTCGGCGGCTCGCTCGACGCGGCCGTGGCGGCCGGCGATCCCGGCCGGCCGCTCTACGCCCTGCCCACCTACACCGCGCTGATCGAGCTGCGTGACCTGCTCAGCGATCGCGGACTGGCATCCCGGTGGGCGGACTGATCGAGCACGTGTTCGGCTACGGATCGCTCGCCGGCGAGCTGCTCGGCGGCGGATCGCCGGCCTGGCTGCACGGCTACCGGCGGACATGGGGCGTCGCGGCCGACAACGTGCAGGCGATCCCCGGCTACAAGCAGTACCGGCTCCGCTCCGACGGCAGCACGCCGCCGGTGTTCGTCGCGTTCCTCGACCTGGCAGTCGATCCCGGTTGCGCGGTGAACGGCGTCGTGGCGCACGTCGACGAATCCAGGCTCGCAGAGCTCGACCGTCGCGAGCGCAACTACGATCGCGTCGACGTGACGGCATCTGTCGACTGTCCGGTCAAGGGCCGGATCTGGACCTATGTCGGCTCCCCGGAGGGCCGTGCACGGCTGGCCGAGGGCGTGAGAGGTGACCGCATCGCGGTCTCGCGCGAGTACGCCGAGCGCGTTCACGCCGCGTTCCGCGCGATAGGCGACGAGGACTACGAGCGGTTCCTCGCCTCGTCCGACCTCGACGGCCTGCCGGTCATGGACTTGGAGCGGGTCGACCTGCCGCCGGAGGCACGACGGTGACCGCGAGCCTCGCGAGCGACCCGGCCACCTGGCACGACGTCGAGTGCTCTTCCTACTCGGCTGATCTCCCCGTCTGGCGGAAGCTGGCGACGGAGTACGGCGCGCCGGTGCTGGACGTCGGCTGCGGCACGGGACGGGTCGCCTTCGAGCTCGCAACCCAGGGTCACGAGGTCGTCGGCGTCGATGCCGACCCCGCGCTCGTGTCGGCGTTCAACGGACGATGTCGAGACAGCGGCCTCGACGCCAAGGCCTACGTCGCCGACGCGCGCGCCCTGGCACTCGGCCGCACCTTCTCCCTGGCGATCCTGCCGATGCAGGTCGCACAGCTGCTCGGCGGCTCCGACGGTCGCACGGCGATGCTCAGCGCCGTCCGCCGCCACGTGGAGCCGGGCGGTGTCATCGCCGTCGCTCTCGCCGATCCGTTCGAGTCGGTTCCACCAGGCGAGGCGCGCCCTCCCCTGCCCGACGTGCTCGAGATCGACGGCTGGGTGCTCTCCTCCACTCCGGTCGCAATCCGCGACGAAGCCGATGGGGTCGCTATCGACCGCCTCCGCCAAGCCGTCTCGCCCGCCGGAGACCTGACCGAGGAGCTGGCGACGATCGCGGTCGATGCGTGCACGCCTGCCACGCTCGAGGACGAGGGTCGCGCGGTCGGCCTGACGCCTCGCCCGGCTCGCCACGTCCCGCACACACGCGACTACGTCGGCAGCACGGTCGTCCTGCTGGAGGTGACATGAGCACGCCTACCCTGCGCGTCTGCGCGCTCTACCCGGAGCTGATGAACATCTACGCCGACCGCGGCAACATCGCCGTGCTGCGCGCCCGCTGCGAGTGGCGCGGGCTCGGCTTCCAGGTCGCCTCGTCGTCGCTCGCGGAGCCGCTCGACGCGAGCGAGCACGATCTCCTCTACATCGGCGGCGGCCAGGACCGCGACCAGGCCGCGGTCGCCCATGACATGGCCGCCACCAAGCGCGACGCGCTCCACGGTGCGGCCGACCGCGGCGTGGTGGTCCTCGCCGTCTGCGGTGGCTACCAGCTGCTCGGCCACAGCTACCAGATGGGTGACGAGGAGCTGCCCGGGATCGGCCTCGTGGACCTGCGCACGGTCCGTGAGGACGGACCGCGGCTGATCGGCAACTGCGCGATCGAGGCCGACCTCGGCAGCGGGCCGCGCACGATCGCAGGCTTCGAGAACCACGGCGGCCGCACCTATCTGGACGCAGGCGAGCAGCCGCTCGGCCGGGTGCTCTCGGGACATGGCAACAACGGCCGCGACGGCTTCGAGGGCGTCCACCGCTCCAACGTCATCGGCACCTACCTGCACGGGCCGCTGCTGCCGAAGAACGTCTGGCTCGCCGACCGCCTGATCGAGCTCGCGCTCGGGGTCGAGCTCGAGCCGCTCGACGACACGCTCGAGGACGCCGCGCACGGCTCCGCGCGTCGCGCCGCCGGCGTCTAGGCCGTCGCGCCGAGCACGCGCAGCAGCTCGGGCATCGACGTCTTGCCGGCCTTGACCTTCTCGAGGCCGTCCTCGCGCAGCCGGCGCATGCCCTGGCGCTGGGCGACGTATGCGATCTCCTCCGCCGAGCGCTTCTCGACGATCAGGCCCCGGATCTCGTCGCTGATCTCCATGACCTCGTAGAGGCCGAGCCGGCCGCTGTATCCCGTCTGCGCGCAGCGCACGCAGCCGACGGGCTCGCGCGCGACGATCGGCTCCGACTCCTCCGGGAAGCCGTTGAGCGCCAGCGCCTCGACGCCGATCTCGACCTCCTTGGCGCAGTCGCAGAGCTGTCGCGCCAGTCGCTGGGCGACGACGCAGGTGATGCCGGCCGCGACGAGGAACGGCTCGATGCCCATGTCGATCAAGCGCGCGACCGAGAGCGGAGCGTCGTTGGTGTGGAGCGTGGAGAGGACGAGGTGGCCGGTCAGCGCGGACTCGATCGCGATGTGCGCGGTCTCGCGGTCGCGGATCTCGCCGACCATTATCACGTCGGGATCGGCGCGCATCATCGAGCGCAGGCCGGTCGCGAAGTCGAGGCCGCGCTTCTTGGAGACCGGGATCTGCTTGACGCCGGCGAGCTCGTACTCGACGGGATCCTCGATCGTGATCAGGGTGCGGTCGGCGCTGTTGATCTCGCTCAGCGCGCCGTAGAGGGTGGTCGACTTGCCCGAGCCCGTCGGTCCGGTCGTGAGCACGCAGCCGTGCATCTGGTTGACCGCCGCGCGCAGCCTCGTGGCGTCATGCTCGCTCATGCCGAGGTGGTCGAGGTCGAGCAGCGTGCGGCTCTTGTCGAGGATGCGCATGACGAGCGACTCGCCGTGGATAGTCGGCAGAGTGGCTACGCGGATGTCGACCGAGCGGCCGTCGACGGTGAGCCCGATGCGTCCGTCCTGCGGCAGCCGCCGCTCGGCGATGTCGAGGTCGGCCATGATCTTGATGCGCGAGACGAGCTTGGGGATCATCGAGCGCTGGACGGTCGTGGAGTCGTTGACCACTCCGTCGATGCGCAGGCGAATCCGCATCTCGCCCGACTCGGCGTCGAAGTGGATGTCCGAGGCGCCGCGGTCGACGGCCTCGGCGAGGATCGTGTGGACGAGCTTGACGGCCGGCGCGTCCTCGGCGGACTCGCGCAGCTCGATGACGTCGGCCTCCGGCTGCTCCTCCTCGACCTCCTGGACCGAGTCGCCGAGACGGGAGAGCCGTGTGAGGACCGCGTCGACGTTCTCCGAGGTCGCGACCGCCCGGCGGATCTCGTACCCGGTCATCATCGCCAGGTCGTCGATCGCGAGGATGTTCGCCGGATCGGCCATCGCGACGATCAGCGTGCGCTCGTTGGCGAAGGCGACCGGCACCACGCGGTGCTTGCGCAGGACCGCGGCGTCGACCAGCGAGGCGGCGCCCTGGTCCACCTGTGCCTCGTTGAGGTCGACGTAGTCGACGCCGTAGCGCTCGGCTACGGCGCGGGCAAGCTGGTCGCGGGTGACGCAGCCGGCGAGCAGCAGCGCCTTTCCGGTGGTGATTCCCTCGGCGCGGGCCTGCTCCACGGCGCGGTCGATCGCCTCGCGGGTCGCGTAGCCGAGATCGAAGATGACCTCGCCGATCCGGCGTGTCTCGCCGCTGCGGCGCGTGGGTGCGGCAAATCCGGGCGGAAGCGACGCGTCGACAGGGCTCGGGCTGGGTGCGGTATCGGGCACCCTTCGCCTATCGGCAGAAGAGGCGGATGGTTGAGGTTCCGGGAAAGAACTAACGGCCGGTGGAGCCGAATCCGCCGTCACCGCGGAGGGTCTCGTCGAGCTGCTCCCGCTCGACGAGCTCCGGCGCCTCATGGCGGACGATCAGCAGCTGGGCGATCCTGTCGCCCGGACTGACGTCGAACGAGGCTTCACGGTCAGTGTTCAGCAAGAGGACACGGACCTCGCCGCGGTAGCCGGCGTCGATCAGCCCGGGCGCATTGACCAGCGCGATTCCGTGGCGGGCAGCCAGGCCCGAGCGCGGCAGCACCAGCCCCGCGTGGCCCGCGGGAATCGCCACGGCGACCCCAGTCCCGACGCTTGCGCGCTCGCCCGGTGCGATCGACGCCGACTCGGCCGCACAGATGTCATAGCCGGCGTCGTCGGCATGCGCGCGCGCCGGCGCCCTGGCCTCCGGATGGAGGCGAGTGAACTCGAGTCGCATCAGTCGGGGGCGCTGCCGTTGCCGTTGCGTTCGAAGCGCTCGAACCGCGCCGCCGCCGCGGCCGGGACCCGGGCGCGGATGCGCACGCCCTCGGCCGTGTCCTCGCGCTCCATCTCCCCCGCGACGTCGTGCAGCTCGGACAGCCGGCCACCCTCGGCGTAGGGCAACAGCAGGTCCATCGCACGCAGCGAGGAGAGGAAGGTCGCCTCGACGCGCTCGAGCAGATCGTCGAGACCCTCCCCCGTCGCCGCCGACACCTGGGGCGCGTCGGGGAAGCGGAAGCCGATCTCGCGCCGGCGCTCCTCGTCGAGCAGGTCGACCTTGTTCAGGACGAGCAGCCGCGGCCGCTCGCCCGCGCCGATCTCGGCGAGCACCGAGTCGACCGCTTGCAGCATCTCGTGCAGCTGCTCCTCGGGCGCCGAGGCGTCGACGACGTGGAGCAGCAGGTCGGCCTCGAGCGCCTCTTGCAGCGTCGCTCCGAAGGCGTCGACCAGCTGATGCGGCAGTTTGCGGATGAAGCCGACGGTGTCGGTCAGCAGATACGTACGGCCCGAGATCTCGAACGAGCGGGTCGTCGGGTCGAGCGTGTGGAACAGCCGGTCGCGCACGCCGACCTCGGCGCCGGTGATCGCGTTGAGCAGCGTCGACTTGCCGGCATTGGTGTAGCCGGCGAGAGCCACCGTCGGCAGGGCCGCGCGGTCGCGCTCGCGGCGCATGACCTGCCGCGTGCCGTGCTGGTGGGCGAGCCGGCGCTTGAGCGCGGCGATCCGGTCGCGCGCGAGGCGCCGGTCGGTCTCGATCTGGCTCTCGCCCGGGCCCCTGGTGCCGATGCCGGCGCCGAGTCGCTCGAGGTGTGTCCACAAGCCGCGCATCCGCGCGAGGTTGTACTCGAGCTGCGCGAGCTCGACCTGCAGCATGCCCTCGGCCGAGTGGGCGTGGTCGGCGAAGATGTCGAGGATGATCGCGGTGCGGTCGATCACCGGCACGCCGACCGCCTGCTCGAGGTTGCGCTCCTGGCGTGGCAGCAGCTCGTCGTCGCAGGCGACGAGATTGGCGTCGGCGTCCTTGACGGCCTGCTTGAGCTCCTCGAGCTTGCCCTGGCCGAGGTAGCGGTCGGGATCGGGTGCCGGACGGCGCTGGGTCATCTCCCCCACGACGGCGACGCCCGCCGTGCGCAGCAGCTCGCGCAGCTCGCCGAGCTCGGCATCCTCCGGCGACGCTGCGATGCACAGGGCGCGCTGACGCGCGCGTGGGTTGCGTGCGCCGGCGCCGTAGCGGCTCTGGCCCGTGCGTCCGTTGCGTCCCTTGTCCATTCGACATCGGAGTCTAGGGCGAGCGGAGAACTGGCTGTGCGGCTAGGATCGCCGTGTGAGGGTCTTCCTGACCGGCGGCACCGGTTTCATCGGCGGGCATGTCGCGCACCAGCTGCGGCTGCGTGGCGACGACGTCGTCGCGCTCGTGCGCTCGCCGAACAAGGCCGTGGCGCTGCGCGAGAGCGGCTGCGAGCTCGTCGTCGGGGACCTCTCCTCCGACGAGGCGATCGGGCGCGGGATCGAGGGCTGCGACGCGGTCATCCACGCCGGCGCCGTCTACAAGGTCGGCATTCCGAAGTCGGAGCACGCCGCCATGTACGAGTCGAACGTCAGGGGCACCGAGCGTGTCCTCGACGCGGCGATCGCGGCCGGCGTGCCGCGCATCGTCTACGTCTCGACCGTCGGCGTCTTCGGCGACACCCACGGCAAGCTCGTCGACGAGAGCTTCCGGCGCGACTCGAAGTTCCCGTCGGAGTACGAGCGGACCAAGACGCTCGCCCACGAGATCGCCGAGGACCGGATCGCCAAGGGCGCGCCGATCGTCATCGTCCAGCCGGGCGGCGTGTACGGGCCGGGCGACCACTCGGAGATCGGCAACGTGATCGAGCAGGTCCGCACCGGCAAGCTCCCCGCCAAGGCGTTCCCCGAGACCGGCTTCATGTTCTGCCACGTCGAGGACATCGCGGCCGGCATCGTGCTCGCGCTCCACGCCGGCAAGGTCGGCGAGGCCTACGTACTCTCCGGTGAGCAGGCGCAGATCGGCGAGCTGATCGACCGCGTCGCGGAGATCGCCGGACGCAAGCCGCCGCGCTTCACCGTGCCGACCGGCCTGCTCAAGCTGATGGCGCCGCTCGGACCGGTCGTGGGCCCGATGCTCGGCTTCCCGCCGAACCTCGGCGAGATGATCCGCAGCAGCGACGGAGTGACCTACTGGGCCAGCGACGCGAAGGCGCGCCGTGAGCTCGGCTTCGCCCCGCGCGACCTCGACACCGGCCTGCGCCAGACCCTCGCCGCCGCGCGCTAGACGCTAGGCCCCAGCTCTGTCTCGGGCCTTCTCGCGGGCGTTGGCCTTGTCCTCGAGCGACATCGCGCCGGGATGGCCGTCGCCCGGCCACGGCGCGAGGACCAACACCAGCCGCGCGTCAGACGTAGCGCGCACCGCATGCCGCTCCTGAGGACCGAACTGAGCGACCAGTCCGGGGCCGCCGGCTGTCGTCTGGCTACCAGCCTCGACCTCGACCTCGCCGTCGGTGACGATCACCCAGGCGTGCTCGTGGACCTCGTGGTCGTCGAGCGCCTCGCCGGCCGGCAACACGATCGCGACGACCCGAGCCGCGTCGCTCGACGAGAGGATCTCGGGCTTGTGCGGGTCGGCGCTGAGGCTGTTGATCTCCCAGGTATCCATGCCCGAGATCTTCCCCCGCGGCGCCGGCGGCAAACGCCTGCCGGCCGGTTGGCGCCGGCGCTCAGCCGCCGAGGCTCGAGCGCAGCCGCTCCATCGCCTCGATCAACCGCTCGTCCGGGACCGTCAGCGAGATGCGGAAGAACCCCTCGCCGTTCGGTCCATAGGCGCCACCGGGCGAGACGACGACGCCCGATTCCTCGAGGACCATCTCGCAGTAGGAGGCGGACGTGTGGCCCGCCGGCACGGGCGCCCAGACGTAGATCGTCGCCTTGGGCGGGTCCACCTCGACGCCGACGGCCTGCAGGGCGTCGATCACGATGTCGCGGCGGCGGGCGTAGACCTCGCTCATCTCGCGCGGGATGGCGTCGCCGTCCTCGAGCGCCTTGACGCCGGCCAGCTGGACGGCCTCGAACATGCCCGAGTCGATGTTGGTCTTGAGCTTCCAGTAGGCGGAGATCGCCTCGGCGTTGCCGACGATCGCTCCGACCCGCCAGCCGGTCATGTTGTAGCCCTTGGAGAGCGAGAAGACCTCGACTCCCACCTCCTTGGCGCCCGGCGTCTCGAGGAAGCTCGGCGCGACGTAGCCGTCGAAGGTCACCTCGGTGTAGGAGGCGTCGTGGACGACGAGCACGTCGTGCTCGCGCGCGAAGGCGACGACCTTCTCGAAGAAGCCCTCTGGCGCGATCGCGCCGGTCGGGTTGTTCGGGTAGTTGAGGTAGAGCAGCCGGGCGTTCTGCAGCACGTCGGCCGGGATGGCGTCGAGGTCCGGGACGAAGCCGAGCTCTGGGACGAGCGGCATGAGATGTGCCTCGGCGCCGGCGAGCAGCGGGCCGCCCGTGTAGACCGGATAGCCCGGATCGGCGGCGAGTGCGACGGTGCCTGGGTCGAGGAAGGCGAGGTTGAGGTTGAAGATGCACTCCTTCGCGCCGAGCGCCGGGATGATCTCGGCGTCCGGGTCGAGGCCGACCGCGAAGCGGCGGTCGTAGAAGTGCGCAACGGCCGAGCGGAGCTCGGAGCGCCCGCGGTTCGACGGATAGGCGTGGGTGCCCGGGTCGGCGGCCGCCTCCGCGAGGCCTCTCACCACCAGCTCGGGCGTCGCGGTGTCGGGATCGCCGATGCCGAGGCTGATCACGTCGACCCCGGCTGCCTTCTTCTCGCTGATCTTGCGCTCGAGCTCCGCGAACAGGTACGGGGCCAGGCGATCCAGTCGGGCGCTCGTCTTCATACGGCTTGCAATGCCTCCAGCAGTTCGGGGCTGAGCTCTCCCGCGTACACGGGCACGGCCCAGCCGGTCAGGTTCACATGCAGGTCCTCGCCGACCTCGACCTCGAGGTCGCCGCCGTCGAGGTGGACGGTCACCGGGCTGTCGACGCCGCGCAGGACGGCGGCCACGGCCGCGCCGGTGGCGCCGGTTCCCGACGACATCGTCTCCCCCACGCCGCGCTCGAAGATCCGGGCGGTGATCTCGTTGTCGGACTCTCGTCGCCAGAACGACACGTTGGTGCGGTTCGGGAAGACCTCGTGGCGCTCGAGGGCGGGACCGATCGCCGGCAGATCGAGCGCCTCGAGCCCGTCGGGGCACTCGATCGCGCACTGCGGGTTGCCGATCGAGACGTGCTGGAACTCGTACTCGCGGCCGTTCGCGGTCAGCGTCCCGCGGCCGTCGTCGGCGCCCGAGGGGAAGTCCTTCGAGAACAGCTTGGCGCGTCCCATGTCGACGGTGCAGGTCGTCGGACCGGTGATCCGCGGGCGGATCTCACCGGCCGCGGTCTGGATGCCGAAGCTGTCGCGGTCGGTCCAGCCGTTGCGGCGCAGGTACATGACCGCCTCGCGCACGCCGTTGCCCGACAGCTCGGCCTCCGAGCCGTCCGGGTTGAAGATCCGCAGCGACGCGACGAACCCCGGCTCGGTCGGTGCGTCGAGCAGCAGCACGCCGTCGGCGCCGACGCCACTGTGCGGGGCGCAGAGCGCCTGCACGCGCCCCGGCGTCAACTCGAACGGCAAGGCCTTCGCCTCGACGATGACGTAGTCGTTGCCGAGCGCGTTCCACTTCTCGAATCTCACGGACGCGGCACTCTAAGGGAGCGCCCCGCCCTAACGCCGTGGCCGGTGCCCCTTGAACGAGACGACCTGTTGGAACGTGGGCCGGTTGGTCCAGCGCATCGTGTTCGCCGGTCCGAGCAGGCCGGGCCGGAAGACGATCCGCTCGGGGTTCGCGTCGGCACGCCAGAGGGCGGGATTCGGTCCCTGGTCCGCCGCCAGCTCGTCGGCTGCGGCCCGCAGCGCGTTCCAGAGCGACGCTCGGCACGCCGCGAGGTTCCCGTTGCCGCAGTAGCGGCGGCTGTAGGGATCGCGCACCCGCTCGCCGAGCAGCTGGCGCAGGTCCTTGTCGACGTAGCCGTACCAGCCGGATCCGTAGGCGCTGCCGGTCGGGCTCGGCCGGTTGTCGCGGTTGACGATCCGGGCGAGATCGGCGGTCAGCGGGCCAAGAACCGGGCTGAGCACGGCGTCGGCGATCGGCGTCCACGCGCGGTCGAGGATCGCCGCGCCGGGATCGTCGATCGTGCCGTCGAGGTTGCGGTCGAGGCGGCTCGCGCCGCGCTTCGACCATGCGCTGACGAGGTCGGCGGCTTGCTGGGTGCGCGCGTCTGGCGCCGGCCCGCTACGCAACACCGCTGCAATCGCCGGCCACACCTCCACTCCGCGCAGATCTCGGGTTGCGGCGCGGTTCATGATTCCGACGAGGTGGTGCAGCGCGAGCTTCCGCCTGAAGCCCTTGAACAGCTCGACGCGCTGGACCGAGCCGTAGCTGTACTCGTCGTCCGCGGCGCCGAAGCCACGCGCCGGCTTGTTGTTCCAGTTCGTGACGATCCCGTCGTTTCCGCGCCCCGGGTTGATCGCCTGGGGATGGCGGGCACGGCTGAGGAAGCCGCGCCACTCCCAACGGCCGGTGCCGAGCGTCGGCAGGCTCGGATCGGTCCCGCGCGGCCGGATCGGGAGCCGACCGGACGAGAAGAAGGCGATGTCGCGGTTGTCCGCGTAGTGCCAGTTGAAGGTGAACTCGACCTGGTTCATGACCCGCGAGAAGTCACGTGCCGAGCGGACCTCGTTCGCGTTGAGGTCGGCGAAGCCGATCGCGCTCATCGCCTCGCGGCCGCGGGTCGAGCGACGCGAGGTCACCGCGTAGGGACGACCACCGACCGTCACGGTGCCGGTGACCGGCCCGTGGACCGTCTGGCGGAACGTCAGCCGTCGTGCTGGCTCTCCCCCGCCGGCGCCGAGCGTGCCGGCGTCGAAGGTCGTCATCTGGCGACAGCGGCCCTTGTAGCGGTAGCCCATGGAGGCCCGCGTGGCGGGCGATCCGTCGGCGTTGCAGAGCCGCTCGAGGTACTGGTCGATGTTGTCGGAGCCCGAGGAGGTGGCGCTCCAGGCGTAGTCGCGCCCACGGCCGAGGAGCACGTAGAGCGACACCCCCGGGAAGGCGGCGCCGCGGGCGTCGATGCCGCCCCCGTGCAGGTCGAGCTCCATCAGGAACTGCGGATAGAAGTAGCCGACCTGCGGTCCCATCACGGCGAGCGGGCGGCCGTTGGCGGACCGCCAGCGGGCCGCCAGCAGCGCGTTCGACATCTGCCGTCGCTGGGCCATGTCGGCAGTCGCGGCGCGCGCCGCGCCGGCGCTGATCGATCCAGCGTCCACGGCGCGTGAGCCTCTTGCCGAGCCACGTCCGCCGGCGCGGTACGGGAAGCGCTGCTTGATCGTCACGGGCGTGTCGGCGTCCTGTGCGGAGCGCAGATCGCGCCACACGCTCGTGCCTGCGCCGGCTCCGAGCCGTGCGCGGAGCGCCGACAGCAGCTGTGAGCTGCGGACCTCGTTGCCGCCGCCCTTGCCGAACACCGCGCCGATCAGCGCGGCTCCCGCCACGACGTCGGCACGTGTCCACGGCTTCGCCGGGTTGTCCGTCGAGCGGTAGTAGGCGTTGATCCCGGCGACGTAGGAGTCGACGTCCCTCAGCACCTGGCGACCCTTGGCGCCGGCGCGACGCATCGGCGCGGCCTGGCTGCGCAGGTAGCGCTCGGTCGCCGCGCTCGGCGTGAACTGGCGCAGCGACGTCGCGAGCGCGAAGGCGTCGAGGCCCGGCACGTCGAGCGCCGCGATCCGCGCCGGCCCGCGGATCGACTCGAGGAACAGGCCGCGGTCCTGGGCTGTCGCCCAGCCGGCGCCGAACATCACCAGCGCGCGGGTCTTGCCCTTGACGTGGGGAACGCCCCACTTGTCACGACGGATCCTCAGACCGGCGCGCGGGCGCACCACGGCGCCACCACGCGGCATGTCGAAGCGGGCGGTCTTGAAGTAGCGCGTCAGATCGCCTGGGCCGACACGTCCCTCGAGCGGAGTGAGTCCGTCGTAGAGGGCGATCTGGTCGGTCGAGTTCGGTCCCGGTGGGAACGTTCCCGCCTGCCCCGGGGGCAGCACGTTGAGCAGCGTGCCGCCGAAGTCGAGCCGCGCGGCAGCGGCGCCCGACGGCAGTGCGAGCAGCAGCCCGAGGGCTAAGACGAGATAGGTGGCATGTCGGCGCGTTGTGAGCTCCCTCTCCAGGTCACGGCGCCTCCCTGGCGGCGAGTGTAGGCACGATGTCCTGAGCCGTCTGCAGGGGTGTGCGGCGGGTCACGTCGAGCGTCACGACGTCCGGCAGCTTGCGCAGCCACGTCATCTGACGCCGGGCGTAGTTGCGGCTGCGGCGCTTCATTCCCTCGATGTCTCCATCCAGCAGCTCGCGAAACCCGAGTGCCTTACGCGCGGTCCGCCCGGCCGTCTCGGCGGCAGCCCGGACCTCCTCCTCCGCGCCCGCCGCCACGATCGCGTCCACGCGGGCGTCGATCCGGCGGTAGAGCTCCTCGCGTTCCATCGTCAGCGCCAAGATCGCCGTCGGCCGCCGGGTGTCGGCCGACCACAGCTCGGACTCCTCCCCCGGCTCGACCTTGTTCAGCGACAGCTCGGCAAGCGCCGCCCGCAGGTAGAGGCCGGTCCCGCCGAGGACGATCGGCCGCCGTCCGGCCTCCAGCGCGGCGTCGATCTCCGCGTGGGCCATCGGCATGTACTCGCGGATCGAGAACGACTCCTCCACCGGCACGACCCCGACCAGCCGGTGCTCGAGCCGGGCCCGCTCAGCGTCCGTGACGGCGCCCGTCAGCCGGCCGAGCCCCCGGTAGACCTGCAACGAGTCGCACGACACCGCGACCGGGTCCTCCCCACGCTCGCGCAGCAGGTCGGCCAATTCGAGCGCGACGGCCGTCTTGCCGACTCCCGTCGGGCCGAACAGCGCCGTGACGAGCGGGCGCCGCCAGGAGCTCAAGCGACCCGGGAGAGCAGCCGCTCCTCGCCCCCCAGCGTCTGGCTCGTCGCCGAGGTCACCTCGACGTCGGTCATCTGACCGGGAGCGGCGAGCCCGTCGAAGTTCACCGCCTTGTTGTGGCGCGACCGGCCACGCAGCCGTGACGGGTCGGTTCGCGACGGCCCCTCGACGAGCACCTCGACCGTCCGGCCGACGAACCGCTGCGCGCGCTCGAGCGCCAGCCGCTGCACCGCCTCGACCAGACGCCCCATCCGCTCGCGCTTGACCGCGTGCGGCAGCTGGCCGTCGAGGTCGGCCGCGGCCGTGCCGCGGCGCGGGGAGAAGACGAACGTGAACGCCGAGTCGTACCTGACCTGCTCGACCACGTCGAGCGTCTCCTCGAACTCGGCCTCGGTCTCACCGGGGAAACCGACGATGATGTCGGTCGATAGCGAGCAGTCGGGCACCATGTCGCGAATCATCGCAACGCGATCGAGGTAGCGCTCGCGGTTGTAGGTGCGACGCATCGCCTTGAGCACGCGGCTCGACCCCGACTGCAACGGCAGGTGGATGTGCTCGCACAGGCTCGGCAGCTCCGCGTGCGCACGGATCACGTCCTCGCGCATGTCCTTCGGATGCGGGCTCGTGTAGCGGATGCGGTCGATGCCGTCGATCGCGTCGACCATCGCCAGGAGCTCGGCGAACGTCGCCTTGGAGCCGGCCGGCAGGTCGCGGCCGTAGGAGTTGACGTTCTGGCCGAGCAACGTGACCTCGCGGACGCCCTCGGCCGCCAGCCGCTCGACCTCCGCCACGAGCTCGCCGGCCGGACGTGAGACCTCGCGACCGCGAGTGGACGGGACGATGCAGTAGGAGCAGACGCAGTTGCAGCCGACCGAGATCTGCAGCCAGCCCTGGAACTCGCGCTCGCGCTTCATCGGCAGGTGGCCGGTGAAGCCCTCGAACTCGAAGTAGCCCTGGGCGGTCAGGCTGTCGCTGTTGAGGAACTCCGCGAGGCGGTGGACCTGTCCCGGGCCGAACGCCATGTCCACGAACGGAAACTGCTCGAAGACCTTCTCCTTGAGCGACTGCGACCAGCAGCCGCCTACCCCCACCACCTTGCTCGGATCCTCGGTCTTCAGCCGCTTCGCCTCGCCGAGGTGCCCGGTCAGCCGGGAGTCCGCCGTCTCGCGGATCGAGCACGTGTTGAAGAGGATCAGATCGGCCTCCTCACGGTCTGAGGCCTGCTCGTAACCCAAGGACTCCAGCATGCCCTTCATCCGCTCCGAGTCGTGCTCGTTCATCTGGCACCCAAAGGTGGTGAGGTGGTACTTACGCATCAGGTCGCAATCTACCGCCAGTTCCTACCAGGATGAAGACCAGGGGCTCGCGCCCCCGGACCCCCGTGGCACCTGGCCGGTCGGTGTGTAGCGGAGCGCTTTGTCCGACTACCGGGCGATGTCGGTGGAGCGGGACTCGCGGATGACGGTGACCTTGATCTGGCCGGGGTACTCGAGCTCGCGCTCGACCTCGCGGGCGATCTCGCGGGACAGGAGCGCCGCGCCGTCGTCGTCGATCTCGCCCGGCTTGACGATGACGCGCAGCTCGCGTCCGGCGTGCATCGCATAGACCTTGTCGACGCCGGTGTGCCGCGCTGCGACACCCTCGAGGTCATGCAGACGGGTCAAGTAGTGCTCGAGCGACTCGCCACGGGCCCCCGGACGGGCACCCGACAGCGCGTCGACGATCTGGACGATCACGGCCTCGACGGTCTCGGGCTCGACCTCGTTGTGGTGTGCCTCCATCGCGTGCGCGACAGCCTCGGACTCCTTGTAGCGCCGCGCGAGCTCGCCACCGACGAGCGCGTGCGGACCCTCCATCTCATGCGAGACGGCCTTGCCGACGTCGTGCAGCAGCGCCGCCCGCGCGGCCGTCTTCGGGTTGGCGCCGAGCTCGTGGGCGATCAACGTCGCGAGTCGTGCGCACTCGATCGAGTGGCTCAGCACGTTCTGCCCGTAGCTGGTCCGGAAGCGCAGCCGTCCCAGCAGACGGGTCAGGTCGGGGTGCACCGTGCCGATGCCCGCCTCGAGCTCGGCCTGCTCGCCCAGCTCGACGATCCGCCGGTCGAGCTCCGACTTCGCCTGGGCGTAGGCCTCCTCGATCCGCGACGGATTGATCCGCCCGTCCTCGAGCAGCCGCTCGAGCGTGAGCCGAGCCACCTCGCGCCGGACGCCGTCGAACCCGGACAGCAACACAGCCCCAGGCGTGTCGTCGACGATGACGTCTACTCCGGTGAGGTTCTCGAGCGTGCGGATGTTGCGCCCCTCACGGCCGATGATCCGGCCCTTCAGCTCGTCCGAGTCGAGCTGGACGGTCGTCACCGTCGCCTCCGCCGAGTGTCCGCCGGCGATCCGCTGCATGCAGGCGGCGAGGATGCTGCGTGCCCGCCGCTCGGCGTCATGGCGTGTCTCGTCCTCTACCTGACGGATCAGGACGGCCCGCTCGTGGCGCAGCTCCTCGGTCAGCTCGTCGAGCAGGGCACGGCGAGCCTCGCTGGCGCTCAACCCGGTCGTCCGCTCGAGCTGGCGAAGCTGCTCTGCGCGCGTCTGCTCGATCGTCGAACGCAGCTGCTCGATCCGAGCCTCGCGCTCCTCAAGCGCGCGGACACGCGCATCGAACTCGGCGATGCGAGCGTCGAGCGTCGTCTCGCGGGAGCGCAAGCGGTCCTCGAGGCGCGCGATCTCGTCCCGACGGCCATCGAGCCGGGCCTCGTCACCGTGCGAGAGCGGAATCCGCGAGCGGTCGTCATGCGCTGGCTCGCCGCCGGCAGATCGGCTGCCGTTGGCCATCGCGGGACCGCGCGAGCGCAGCGCGACGAGCACAACCGCGCCTGAGACGGTCGCAGCTACCAGTGCCGCTAGAACGATCTCCATCTGCAGTCTCCTCGTCCGGATCGAGCCGGTTTGCGATTCTCGAGCCCGCCCGGGATCGGACGCGTCGAGACCTTAGGGACTGCTCGGCCGGTTAGTCGACCAGGGTAGTCCTCGCCATCGCGCTCCGCAAACCGCACTCGGCTGACTCAGGCGGCGCGTGAGCTGCCGTGAGCGCGGACGGCGTCGTATGCGACCTCTGGGCCATAGCCCTTGCGCACGAGCATCCGCCAGGCACGGTCGCGGCCGCGCTCGTCGACCGGCGGCTCGGGCATCCGATCGGCGAGCACGGCCAGTGCCGCGGCCAGCTCGTCCGAGCGGTCTTGCGATCCGATCGCGGCCGCGACGAGGTCGCTCGGTATGCCGCGACGGCGCAGCACCCGCTCGATCCGATCCGCCCCCCAGCGCTCGAGCGTCCGCTTGTCGTCGGCAAAACGCTCCGCAAAGCGCGCGTCGTCAAGAAATCCGGCCTCGGTCAGCTCGGTGACCGCATGGTCGATCGCCTCCGGCTCGACCCGCTTGCCCTCCAGATAGGCCTTGAGCTCGACCACCGTGCGCTCGCGCTGCCCGAGCGCACGGTAGGCGAGATCGACTGCTCGCTGATTCTCGTCCCGCATCGGCGGGTCAGGCCGCGAGGACCTCGCCAGTCTCAGGATCGACGCCGGCCGGCGGCTCGACGGCCACTACCGGCGCGTCGTCCTGTCCGACTTTCAGCACCCCGTAGATCTTCTCCTCGATCTCCTTGGTCAGCGCCGGGTTCTCACGCAGGAACCCCTTGGCGTTGTTGCGGCCCTGACCAAGCCGCTGGTCGCCGTAGGAGAAGAACGAGCCGGACTTCGTGACGATGTCGTGCTCGATGCCGAGGTCGATGATGCAGCCCTCGGTCGAGATGCCGTGGCCATACTCGATGTCGAACTCGGCCTGACGGAAAGGCGCCGCGACCTTGTTCTTGACGACCTTGACGCGGACGCGGTTGCCGACGGCCTCCGTGCCCTCCTTGAGCGTCTCGATGCGACGGATGTCGAGTCGCTGCGAGGAGTAGAACTTCAGCGCCCGTCCACCCGGCTGCGTCTCCGGCGAGCCGAACATCACGCCGATCTTCTCGCGGATCTGGTTCGTCAGCAGGCAGAGCGTGTTCGCACGGTTGAGGTTGCCCGCGAGCTTGCGCATCGCCTGGCTCATCATCCGCGCCTGGACGCCGACGGTCTGGTCGCCCATCTGTCCCTCGAGCTCCGCCTTCGGCGTCAGCGCCGCGACGGAGTCGATGGCCACCACGTCGATCGTGCCGGAGCGGATCAGCATGTCGGCGATCTCCAGCGCCTGCTCGCCGTAATCGGGCTGCGACACGAGCATCTCGTCGACGTCGACACCGATCCGCTTGGCGTAGGCGGGATCCATCGCGTGCTCGGCATCGATGAACGCACAGATGCCGCCCCGCTTCTGAGCCTCGGCGAGCACGTGATAGACGAGCGTCGTCTTACCGGAGGACTCCGGACCGAAGACCTCGACGATGCGGCCGCGCGGCATGCCGCCGACGCCGAGCGCCAGATCGAGCGAGAGCGCACCCGTGGGGATCGCATCGACGCGGACCTGGGCGTTCTCGTCGCCCATCTTCATGATCGACCCCTCGCCGAACTGGCGCTGAATCTGTGTGATCGCGCTGTTCAGCGCGGCGTCGCGGGCCTTGGCGGCCTTCTCTTGATCCTTGTCCATGGCGATCTCCTCGAAACTTGTGGAGTCCGGAGGCTAGGACGGCTGTCGGACGACCCGGGACGACGTCTGCAACGGCTCGGTTACGGGCTTAGCGCAGGCGGCTCTCAGCGCCCCGAGGAGTCCAGCGGGACCCGTCGGAGAGCTGTGTAACGGGCGCCTCCAGGGCTCAGCTCGCTGCGGTAGAGCACCACCTCGGTGGTCGTGAGCTCTGGGCGTGGCGGATCGGGGAAGCGTCCGCTTGGCGCCCGCGCTCCACGTCGCACGCGTGCAACCGTGACGTGAGGACGGAACGGGCGCGGCTCGGCCTCGTGGAGGTCGGCGGCGACCAGAGCAGCCCCGAGGGCCGCGGCGGCTATCCGATCGACGTCACTCGCGTCCCGGCTGCCGAGGAAGGAGAGCGTGACGTGTAGCGCGTCCGCAGCGACGAACCGCAGTGCGGGGTCGTCGCCGAGCGTCCGGTCGGTCCAGGCCGCCAGTGCCTCGCGCCCCTCGTGCGAAAGCTCGAGAGCGACGAACAGCCGGGGCCGAGCCGCCGGCGGCTCAGTCCGCGTCGTGGGCACCGCTCATCAGCAGCCGGCGCAGCATGTGCATCGCGACGGTCGTAGCGCGGTCGCGGATCTCGGTGCGGTCGCCCGGCAGGCGCACGTCGCGCGCGAGCTGCGCCCCGTCCGTCCGCTTGGCGCACCAGTAGACGGTCCCGACCGGCTTCTCCTTCGAGCCGCCATCGGGGCCCGCGATCCCAGTCGTCGAGACGGCCACGTCGGCGTCGAAGCGCGCCAGCGCTCCGTCGGCCATCGCCTGGGCGACTTCGGCCGAGACGGCGCCGTGGCGCTCGATCAGCGCGGGATCGACCCCGAGCAGCGCGGCCTTCGCCTCGTTCGCATACGCTACGACGCCGCCGGACACGTGGGCCGAAGCGCCGGGCCGGCCTGTCAGTCGCGCGGCGAGCAGCCCGCCGGTGCAGGACTCGGCGACGGCGATCGTCCGTCCGTCGAGCAGGCCGGCTACCTGATCGTCCACCGACGACCCGTCGCGCGAGAAGAGAGTGTCTGCGTGGCGCTCCTCGATCAGGCGGGCGAGCGCGTCCCAAGTCGCTTGCGCGGACGGCTCGTAGCGCGTCACGACCTCGACCTCGCCACGGCGTAGACAGGTCGTCACCTCGAGTGCGTCCAGTCCGGCGATCTCGGACTCCGCCACCCGCAGCGTGGCGGCGATCTCGGACTCCGGGATGCCGAACAGGCGCAGCATCGTCTGGCGGTAGCTCGTCGCCCGGCCGAGCAGATCTCGGAAAGCGGGCGTCGCGACGGCAGCCGGCCACATCGCCTGCAGCTCGCGTGGCGGGCCGGGAAGCACGACCACGGTCGGCGAGCCGTCCCGAGCCGGTACGACGCTACCCGGAGCCGTCCCGACCGGCTCGAGGACCGTGGCGCCGTCGGGCACCATCGCCTGCTTGCGGTTCGACTCGCGGATCGCCTCCAGGTCGAGGTCCGGCCAGCGCTTGAGAAGCGACTCGAGGATCTTGGCGATCCGGCGCTCGAGATCCTCGTCGAGCGCCAGTGGGCGGCCGCTGAAACGTCCGACGATCTCCAGCGTCAGGTCGTCCGCGGTCGGACCGAGCCCACCGGTCGTCACGATCAGGTCGACGCCCTGATCGGCGTGGAAGCGCAGTTGGGCCTCCATGTCCTCCGGGCGGTCGCCGCAGATCGTCGTGTGGGCGAGATCGATGCCGAGCTCCCGTAGCCGGTCGGAGAGCCACGGCCCGTTGCGGTCCTGCACCCGGCCGGTGAGGACCTCCGTGCCGGTGACGACGATCCCGGCGCGAGCGCTCATGCGCAGGGCTGGTTGCCCGCCGGAAGCTCGACCGAGCCCTTGCGGGTGAGGGCAAGCCCAAGCGAGTCGGAGCTCTCGACGATCGGCACGGAGCGGCCGTTGAGCCTGACGACGACGGTGCGCTTGCCGAGGTTGAGCCGGACGCGGTTCGGATCGCGGAATGTCCGCGCGGCCTCGAGCGTGTCCTCGAACATGACGTCTGTGCCCGACCCGGTGTCGACGCAGACGTAGGTCGGCTCGCTCGGCACGATCCGTACGCGGACACCGGCCGGCGCCGGCCGCGGCGTCGCCGCACGCTGCGCCGGCTTCCTCTTGGCGGTCGGTGTAGTGGTCGTCGAGGAGCTCTCTCCCCCGCCGTCGTCATCGCCGCCCATCAGCCCGAGCGCCAAGATGAAGATGAGGACGGCGCCCACCACGAGCGCGGCGACTAGCCCTGGCCGCGGTCCGGCGGTCGGCGGTCGGCGCCCGCTCCGCCGACCATCGCGCAGGCTCCAGCGGCTGTCACGCGGAAGCGGTGACAGCGTCTGGAACTCCGGCTGCTCCTCGCGCTGCTCGTAGTTGAGCCGGTACTCCTCGACCAGCAGGTGCGGGTCGATCCCGACGACCTCGGCGTAGGTCCGCAGGAAGGTCCGTACGAACGTCGGGCCCGGCAGCAGCGACCACTCCTCGTTCTCGAGTGCCCGCAGGTACTTCGCACGGATCTTCGTGCGCGACTCCACATCCGCGATGTCGAGCCGCTGGCGCATCCGCGCCTCGCGCAGCGTTTCCCCGATGGGAGGCATGGGAGTGACTCCTATTCTGGCGAAACGTCGGCGGCGGCACCGACGGGCGCTGCCGCAGGATCCTCGAGCGCGGCCAGCACGCGTGGCAGGTCGGCCTCGGAGATCAGCACCTTGCGCGCCTTCGAGCCCTCGTAGCCGGAGATCACCATGCGGCGCTCGAGCATGTCGATCAGCCGCCCTGCCCGGGTGTAGCCGACCCGCAGGCGCCGCTGGAGCATCGAGGTGGAGGCCGTGTCCATCTGGACGACTGTCCGGATCGCCTCGGCGAGCAGCTCGTCCTGGTCGGGGTCGTAGTCGCCGCGGTCGTCGTCGGCGTCGTCGCTCTCGACTGCCTCGAGCAGCTCCTCGTGGAGCTCCGGCTCGCCTTGGCGGCGCCAGTGGTCTGTCAGCTTCTCGATCTCCGCCTCGTCGATGAAAGCGCCCTGGATGCGATTGAGCTTCGAGCCGTTGCCGGGCTTGAAGAGCATGTCGCCCTTGCCGAGCAGCGCCTCGGCGCCGTTCTGGTCGAGGATGACGCGCGAGTCCGTCTGCGAGGAGACGGCGAAGGCGATCCGCGCCGGCACGTTCGCCTTGATCATGCCGGTGATGATGTCTGCGCTCGGACGCTGGGTCGCGAGCAGCAGGTGGATGCCGACCGCGCGCGACTTCTGGGCCAGCCGGATGATCGCGTCCTCGACCTCGCCCGGGGCGACCATCATCAGGTCGGCGAGCTCGTCGATCACGCAGAGGATGTAGGGCAGCGGCGCCTCGCCGTCGCGGACGCGGGCGCGGTTCAGCTCCTCGAGCTTGCGGGTGCGCGCTTTGCTCATCAGCGAGTAGCGCTGCTCCATCTCGCCGATCAGGTTCTGCAGCGCGTTGGCCGCGAGCCGCGGGCTGGTGATGACAGGCGTCAGCAGGTGCGGGATGTGGTCGTAGAGGTTGAGCTCGACCTGCTTCGGATCGACGAGCACGAGCCGGACCTCGTTCGGCGTCGAGCGCATGAGGATCGAGGAGAGCATCGCGTTCACGCAGCCCGACTTGCCCGCGCCGGTGGTGCCCGCGACGAGCACGTGCGGCTGGCTGGCGATGTCGATGCCGATCGCCCTGCCGTCGATGTCCTTGCCGAGCCAGACGGCCAGCGGCGACCAGCCGTCGGGCGGGTTCTGCGACACGTCGCCGAGGTGGACCATCTGACGGACGGTGTTGGGGACCTCCACGCCGACCGCGCGCTTGCCGGGGATCGGCGCGAGGATGCGCACGTCGTCGGCCGCCAGCGCATAGGCGAGGTCGTCGCGCATGTTCGAGACCTTCGACATCTTGATGCCGGGCGCGAGCCGCAGCTCGTAGCGGGTGACGTGCGGGCCGCTGACGCTGCCGACGACCTTCGCCTCGACGCCGAAGTGCCCGAGCGCCTCGACGAGCTGCGCGGCGACCTTGTCGGTGGCGGCTGTGTCGAGCTTGCGGCCGGCCGGCGAGCGCTTCAGGAAAGCCTGGCCCGGGAGCGTGTAGTCGATCTCCTCGGCCTCGGTCACACCGCCCTCGGTACGCCGGTTGCCCATCGGCGTGAGCTGCTCCTGCACCGGCTCGGGAAGCGGCTCGTTCGACGGGTCGATCTCCTCGTCGGCGACCGCCTCGACTCCCTCGGCCGCCTCGAACGGCTCGTCGTCATCGGCATCCCAGTCGGCGGCGGCGTCCGTGGCACTCGCGTCCTCCGGGAACAAGTCGGGATAGCGCTCCTCGGCATCGAGCGCCGGCGCCTCGACATGCGTCGCGTGGACGACGGGCTCGACGCCCGGCGGCTTGGGCGGGTGCCCTGGCGCACTCTCACGCGCGGCCGGAGTCAGTGGGCTGCGGTCACGCGACAGCACCGCCGTCATCTCCGCGGTCGAGCGACGCACGACCCGCGTCGTCGTGGCGACGCCGTTGCCCGTCGCGCTGAGGATGCTCGCCAGCGAAGCGCCAGTCAGGAGCAGGACGCCGCCGACCAGCAGGAAGACGAAGAGGATGTGCGCGCCGACGGTCGAGAAGAGCGTGCTGGACGCCCAGAACAGCAGCTCGCCGAGCACGCCACCGCGATCTGAGACGTACGACGCATCGAGAAGCGGGTGGTGCGCATGCGCCCCCGGCCCGAGTCCGAGCGACCCGGCTGCGAGTCCGAGCGTCAGCCCGAGCGTGAGGCAGATCGCGCCGGCGCGAAATGGCTTGAGCGCGGAGAGGATGTCGCGCATGACCACGACGGCGCCGATTGCGACGATGCCGATCGGCGCGAGGTACGCGGCGTCGCCGAGCAGGAAGCGCAGCGCGTCGGCCGCGGCTTCGCCCACTCGTCCACCCGTCTCGCCGCCATAGAGGACGACCGCCAGGAAGCAGCCGAAGGCAACCAGCCCAAGGCCGATCAGATCGCGGTGATGGTCCTCGAGCGCGGGCACGCCGAAGCGGGCGTTCGCGCGGCGACGCTGGGGGCGCTTCTTGGTCGGCTTGCGTTTGCTGCCACTGCTTGCCATGGCTGAATTCGTTCTTTTCGACGGATCAGAGGCCGCCCCTCCCTACCATCAGGCCAATGGAGCGATCTCCGAGGGTGCTCGTGGTGGAGGACGACCGCGATATCGCGGACGTCCTGCGCCGCTCGCTCGACCTCGACGGCTACGACGTCCGGCTGGCTGCCGACGGCGAGAGCGCGTTGACCGAGGCGGGCGTGTTCGAGCCCGACGCGGTGATCCTCGATCTCGGGCTGCCGAAGCTCGACGGCGTCGAGGTCTGCCGGCGGCTGCGTGACGGCGGCGACGTGCCGATCCTGATGCTCACGGCACGCGACGGCGTCGACGATCGCGTGACGGGCCTCGACGCAGGTGCCGACGACTACCTGGTCAAGCCGTTCGAGCGGCGCGAGCTGCTCGCCAGGGTGCGCGCGCTGCTGCGTCGCCGCCCGCCGCGCGGGAGCGCCTCGCTGCTGGTCGGCGATCTGCGGCTGAATCCCGACGCGCACGAGGCGTTCCGCGGCGAGCGGCTGCTGGACCTGACGAGCCGCGAGTTCGAGCTGCTCGAGTACCTGATGCGCAATGAGCGGCTGGTCGTCTCGCGCGAGCGGCTGCTCGACGACGTGTGGGGATATCACCCGTATGCCGAGACGAACACCGTCGACGTCTTCGTGTCCAATCTGCGCCGCAAGCTCGAGAGCGACGGCGAAGCGCGCGTCCTGCACACGGTGCGTGGGTCGGGCTACGTACTGAGGGCCGAGTGAGCTCGCCCACCCCGACACGAGGTCCGCTCGCCCGCACGCGGTTGCGGCTGCCGATCCAGCTCAAGCTGGCCGCCGTGTCCGCGACGCTGACGTTCGTCATCCTGCTGCTGTTCGCGATCCTCGTCGGGGCGTTCACGGCGCAGAAGCTGCGCTCGAGCTTCGACAGCGACCTGCGCGCGGCGGCCGCCGGACTGCAGAGCCAGATGCAGGTTCGCGTTCCGAAGATCGACGAGGAGGCCTTCCGCCTCGCGGCGACCGGCGATGCGGTCGTCAAGGTCCATGATCGGGTCACCGGCGACACCTTCCAGCTCCCGGGCAGCCCCGAGCTCGGGCCGATCAGCGAGAGCATTCGCGACTTCGGCCACTACCGCGTCATCTCTCGTCCGCTGTTCAGCGCGACGTTCGGAACGAGCGACCCCCTCGATGCGACGCCGCGTGCTCTCGACGGAGCGGTGGCGGCGCTCCAGTACGGCAAGCCGACCGACAACCTCGACGCGACGATCGCGCGCGTCCGCTTCTTCCTCTTCCTCGGCGTGCTGGTCGGGACGGTGCTCGCCTTCGTCGCCGGACTCGTGGTCGCCCGCCGCGCGATGCGACCGATCTCCGGGCTCACCAAGGCCGCACGCGAGGTCGCTCGCACGCGCGATCCCGCTCGCACGACGCTCCCCCGCCCTGCGGCCAACGACGAGGTGGCCGAGCTCTCGACGACGCTCAGCGAGATGCTCGGCGAGCTCGATGCCGCGCGTAGCGAGACCGAGACGACCCTCCAGCGCCAGCGTCAGTTCGTCGCCGACGCGTCCCACGAGCTGCGCACGCCCTTGACGAGCATCCTCGCGAACCTCGAGCTGCTCGAGGACGAGCTCCTACGGCCGGGCGGCCCGCGTGACAGCGACGCAGCCGCGGAGATCGCCGGATCGGCGCTGCGCTCGTCGCGGCGCATGCGGCGGCTGGTCGGCGACCTGCTGCTCCTGGCCCGCGCCGACGCCCAGCGACGCGAGACGCCGCGTGCTGTCGACCTGGCCGACGTGGTCACCGAGGCGACACGCGAGGCGGCGGTCGTGGGTGGCGACCACCCGCTGACGCTGGACGTCCCGGACGACCATCCCGGGCTCACGGTCCAGGGAACGCGCGACGACCTTCACCGGCTGGTGCTCAACCTCGTCGAGAACGCCTTCCTGCATACGCCTTCGGGAACGCCCGTCGTCGCATCGCTGCGCCGTGAGGACGACTGGGTCGTGCTGCAGGTCGCCGACCGTGGTCCTGGCGTGCCGCCCCCCGAGCGCGAGCGGATCTTCGAGCGCTTCGCGCGGCGCGAGGGCGATCGATCGGCGTCGCGGGGCAGCGGCCTCGGCCTCGCCATCGTGCGAGCCGTCGCCGACGCCCATGGCGGTACCGCTCAGGTCCGCGCCGCCCAAGGCGGTGGCGCGCTGTTCGAGATCAAGCTGCCGGCGGCTCGCGCCGGCGCGCCGGCTAGACCTCGACCACTACCGGCAGGATCATCGGGCGGCGCTTGAGCTTCTTGTAGACGAACGCCGCTACGTCGTCGTGCAGTCGCGACTGGATCAGATCGATCTCGCGAACAGCGTCCTGGGCGCTACGTGAAAGCGACCCGATCACCGCGCCGCGCAGGTCGACCATGAAGTCGTCCTGCTCGTCGACGAATGGAACGCCGCGGAACATCAGCTCAGGCTCGGCGACCGACTTGCCGCTCTGCTCGGAGACGGTCGCGACGACGATGAAGATGCCGTCGGCCGAGAGCATGCGCCGGTCGCGCAGCGCGACGTCCTCGATGTCACCTATGTCGACGCCGTCGACGAAGATCATGCCGGCCTGCTCGGGCTCGCCGAGCGCTGCGCCGTTCTCGTCGATCTCGAGCGGGATGCCGTTCTCCCCGGCGAAGATGTCCTCCGGCTCGATGCCGACCGCCTCGGCGAGCTGGCCGTGCAGGCGGATGCGCTTGAAGTCGCCGTGCATCGGCATGACGAAGCGCGGCTCGGTCAGGTTGAGCATCAGCTTGATCTCCTCGGCGTAGCCATGCCCCGAGGCGTGGATCGGTGCCTCGCGCGGCGTGATCACGTCCGCGCCGAGGTGGAAGAGCCGATCGATCGTCTCGTTGACGGCCCGCTCGTTGCCGGGGACCGGCGTGGCTGAGAAGACGATCGTGTCGCCCTCGTGGAGCTTGATGTGTGGGTGCACGCCGTACGCCATCCGGCGCAGGGCCGACAGCGGCTCTCCCTGGCTGCCGGTCGAGATGATGATCAGCTTGTGATCGGGGAAGTCGTCGACCTCCTTGGGCTCGACGAGGATCCCCTCGGGCACGTGGATGTGGCCGAGCTGACGTCCGATGTTCACGTTCTTGCGCATCGAGCGCCCGACGAGCGACACCTTGCGCCCGAGCGACGCGGCGGCATCCACGACCTGTTGCACCCGGTGGATGTTCGAGGCGAACGACGTGACGACGATCCGTCCCTGACAGCGCGCGAACGTCTCCTCGAGGTGCGGACCGACCGATGACTCGGAGAGCGACCAACCTGGGCGGTCGGCGTTCGTCGAGTCGCCGCAGAGCAGGAGCACGCCCTCCTTGCCGAGCTCTGCCAAGCGCGCGACGTCGGCGGGGATGTTGTCGACCGGCGTCTGATCGAACTTGTAGTCGCCGGTGATCAGGGTGATGCCGAGATCGCATCGCAGCGCGTAGGCGAACATGTCCGGGATCGAGTGGGCGAGCTTGACCGGCTCGACCTCGAACGGTCCCGCCTGGATTCGCTCCCCCGGCCGCACGTAGCGGATGGTCATGTCCTTGAGCTTGTGCTCGTCGAGCTTCGAGCGCGCCATCGCCATCGTGAGCGGACCGCCGTAGATCGGCGGCGCCGCGTCGATCTCGCGCAGGACGTACGGCAGCGCGCCGATGTGGTCCTCGTGGCCGTGCGTGATGAAGATCGCCTCGATGTCCTCGGCCCGTTCGCGCAGGTACGAGAAGTCGGGCAGCACGAGGTCGATGCCCAGTTGGTCCGGTGCTGGGAAGCGCAGGCCGGTGTCGACGACCACGAGGCTGCCCTCGTATTCGACGACGGTCATGTTCTTCCCGATCTCCCCCAGACCGCCTAGGGGAAGGACCCGCAGCTTTCCGGCCAACTTCTAGACCCTCTCCAACAGGCCTTGGGACTGGAGAGCGGAGCGGATCTCGGCCAGCTCCTCCGGCGAGGCGTCGACCATCGGCAGCCGCACGCCGCCGACGTCGTGGCCGAGCATCGTCAGCGCCGCCTTGGCCGTGATCACCGGCGGCGCGACGCTCAACGCGTCGTAGAGCGGCTGCAGCTCGCCCTCGATCTCAGTGCGGCGCTGTGGCTCGTCGACCATCAGCCGCATCCGGTCGCCGACGAGATGCGATGCGACGAGTATCCCGCCCGTCCCGCCCATGTCGAGCACCGACGCGAGCATGTCGTCGTTGCCCGCGAGCAGATCCATGCCGTCGATCGGCTCGAGGTCCTCGTCGCGAGCTTGCTTGACCGCGACGACGTTCTCCATCTGCGCCAGCTCGGCGAGCAGGTCATTGGGCATGTCGACGCCAGTGCGCACCGGGATGTTGTATACGACAATGGGAAGGTCCGTCGCGTTGGCCACTGCCTTGAAGTGAGCGACTATGCCGCGACGGTTCGGCCGGTTGTAGTAGGGCGCGACCACCAGCACGCCGTCGGCCCCCGCCTCAGCGGCCCGCTCGGTGAGCGCCACTGCGTGCCGGGTGTCATTGGAGCCGGTCCCGGCGATGATCGGCGCGCCCGGCTTGGACGAGCGGGCGACGTCGGCGCCGATCTCCCAGAGCCGCGCCTTCTCGTCGTCGGTCAACGTCGAGGCCTCGCCGGTGGTTCCCGTCAGCACGAGGCCATCGGAGCCATGCGCCAGAAGGTGGCGAATCAGATGCGCGGCGGGTTCTTCCGCCAGCCCGCCGTCCGCGTCGAACGGCGTGACCATCGCCGTGAGGATGCCCGAAAACGTCACGTTGGCACCTTACCGGTCCCGCCCCAGAGCGGCATGGCGCTCCCAACCGGCGCGGGCCGTCGTCGGCGACTGGCACAATCAGGAGACAGATGACCGATCGCGACCCCAGCCACCGTACAACCGTTCAGAAGCTCGGCGTCAAGGAGGGTGAGCGGATCGAGGTCGTCGGCGACGTCGGTCCCGGCATTCGCGACGGCGTCAAGGAGGCGATCGGTCGCGGTCTCGTACGCGCCGGAGAGCTCGACGGCGCGATCGTCGTGGTCGAGAACATGGACGAGGCCAAGGAGGCGCTCGTCCGCTACCGCGCGCGGATCAAGGACTCGGGCTACCTCTGGATCGTCACACGAAAGCGCGGACACGAGCGCTACCTGAACCAGATGCAGATCGTGCCGATCGCCAAGCGCATCGGCATGATCGACAACAAGACCGCCTCGATCGACGACGAGCGATCGGCGATTCGCTTCGTCGTCCCACGCGCGCTGCGCAAGAGCAGCAACAACAGCGCGGACGCACCCGCCGCCGTCTAACCACAAGCCGGCCAGGAGACGCGGGGGTCCGGGGGCGCGAGCCCCCGGTTCTTATCCGAACAGCAGCTGCTCGAGACCGTAGGAAGGCGACTTCTTGAGAGTCGCGACATTCCGGACCGCCAGCAACACCCCGGGCATGAAGGACGCGCGGGAGATCGAGTCGTGGCGGATCGAGAGCGTCTGGCCGAGGCCGCCGAAGATGACCTCCTGATGGGCCACGAGGCCTGGTAGCCGGACGGAGTGGATCGGCTCGTGGACGTTGCCGCCGGCGTCCTCGATCAGTTCTGCGGTGCGCGCGGCCGTGCCCGACGGCGCGTCGAGCTTGCGATCGTGGTGCAGCTCGACGATCTCGCACTCGGGCATGTGCGGCGCCACGAGCTTGGCCGCCTCCATCATCAGCACGGCCCCGATCGCGAAGTTGGGAGCCACGAACAGGTTCGCGCTGCCGACGCCGGCGAGCTGGCCGAAGTCGGCGCCGGTCGTGCCCATCACGCAGTGGACGCCGGCCTCGAGGCACTGCCGCGCGTTCTCGAGCGCGGTGTCCGGTCGGGTGAAGTCGACGACGACGTCGGCGTCAGGAAGCACGTCGGTCAGGGAAGTCCCGAGAGCCGGGTCGGCGCGGCCGGTGAGCTCCATGTCGTCCGCCCCCTCCACCGCGCGGCAGACCTCCTCCCCCATCTTCCCGGCGGCGCCGGAGACGGCGACCCTGATCACGCGGCTGCCAAGACCGGGTTGAGCGGCTCGACCGCCGAGCGGAAGGTGTCTTCGCTCGCACCGACTGCGGCGGCAGAGAGCCGCGACGGGTCGTAGAGCTCGGCCGCCAATGCAGCTACGTCGTCGAGCGTGACGGCGTCGATCCTGGCGAGCACCTCGTCGAGCGAGAGCAGCGGGACGTCCATCAGGATCGAGCTGCCGAGCCGGTTCATCCGTGCGAGCGTCGACTCCATCGACAGCGTGGTACGTCCCTTGACGTTCTCACGAGCCCGGTCGAGCTCCTCGGCCGTGACGCCGTCGGCGGACACCTTGCGCAGCTCCGTGCCGATCACCTCGAGCGCCTGCTCGACGTTGTCGGGACGCGTTCCGACGTAGACGCCGACGTGGCCGCCGTCGACGAACTGACTTGCATATGAGTAGACGGCGTAGGCGAGGCCGCGCTTCTCGCGCACCTCCTGGAAGAGCCGCGACGAGGTCGACCCACCGAGGATCGTGTCCAGCACGCGTAGCGCAAACCGGCGCTCGTCCCCGCGCGCGATGCCGGGACCGCCGAGGCAGAGGTGGTACTGCTCGGTCTCCTTCTCGTGGAAGCAGAGCCGTGGAGTGGCGATCGAGGGAGCCGGGGCCGGCGCGGCATGGTCGGATGTCGGCGCGCAGTCGGCGCGCTGGGTGGCCAGCTCGACGAGCTGGTCGTGGTCGACGTTGCCGGCTGCGGCGATGACGATGTTCGAGCCGACGTAGCGCTCGTCGTGGTAGGCCTTGATGTCCGGCACCGAGACGGACGAGATGACGTCTGCCCGCCCGATGATCGGCAGACCCAGCGGATGGTCGCCGAAGATCGCGCTCGAGAGGACGTCGTGGACCTTGTCCGACGGCTCGTCCTCGTACATCGCGATCTCCTCGATCACGACCTGGCGCTCGGAGTCGATGTCCGGGTAGGTGGATCTGAGCACCATGTCCGACAGCACGTCGAACGCCCGGTCCAGATGGCGGTCGAGGAAGCGCGAGTAGACCGACGTCGTCTCCTTGCCGGTCCCCGCGTTGACCTCGGCGCCGATCGAGTCGAAGGTCTCGTCGATCTCACGCGAGCTGAAGCGGTCGGTGCCCTTGAACAGCAGGTGCTCGAGGAAGTGCGAGAGCCCGGCTTGCGCCGGGCTCTCGTCACGTGATCCTGTGCGTATCCAGAGCCCGAGCGCGATCGAGCGCACGGACTCCACGCTCTCCGTCACGACGCGGACGCCGGACGGGAGCTCGGTGATCTGAGCGGTGTCGCTCAGCGCGCGTCCCTTCGGTGCTCGCCGCCGCCGTTGCGGCCACCGCGGCCACCCCGGTCGCCGCCACGGCCGCGACCGCCGCGGTCACCGCCGCCGCCGCCGCGCGAGCCGCCCTTGTCGCCGGTTCCGACGCCCGCGAGATCCTCGGCCGACTTGCCGGCGATGTCCGGATCGTCCGCCAGGCGCAGGCCGACACGGCCGCGCTCACGGTCGACCTCGACCACGCGCACGGCGATCTCGTCACCGCGGTTGAGGACGTCCTCGACCGCGTCGACTCGCTCGCCGGGCTTGACGTTCGAGATGTGCAGCAGGCCGTCGTTGCCCTTCGACAGCTCGACGAATGCGCCGAACGTCGTCGTCTTGACGACCTTGCCGGTGAACTCGTCGCCGACCTCGACGTCCTTGGTCATCGAGCGGATGCGCTCGACCAGGGCGTCGCCCTGCTCGCCGTTGGACGCGAAGACGCGGACGGTGCCGTCGTCGTCGATGTCGATCTGAGCGTCGAACTCGTCGGAGAGCGAGCGAATCGTCTCGCCGCCCTTGCCGATGACCATGCCGATCTTCTCGGTGTCGATCTGGATCTGGCCGATCGACGGCGCGTGCTTCGAGAGCTCGGCGCGCGGTGCGTCGATCGCCTCGGCCATCTTGCCGAGGATGTGGGTGCGGCCCTCCTTGGCCTGCGAGAGCGCGTCGCGCAGGATGTCGAAGGTCACGCCCGTGATCTTGATGTCCATCTGGAGGGCGGTGATGCCCTCGGATGTGCCGGCGACCTTGAAGTCCATGTCACCGAGGTGGTCCTCGACGCCCGCGATGTCGGAGAGGACGATGTAGTCGTCGCCCTCCTTGATCAGGCCCATCGCGATTCCGGCGACCGGGCGCTTGATCTGCACGCCGGCGTCCATCAACGCGAGCGAGGAGCCACAGACCGAAGCCATCGACGACGAGCCGTTCGACTCGAGGATGTCCGAGACGACGCGGATCGTGTACGGGAAGTCGTCCGGAGCCGGCACGACCGGCACCAGCGCACGCTCGGCGAGCGCGCCGTGACCGATGTCACGCCGCTTCGGACCGCGCATGAAGCCCGCCTCCCCGACCGAGAACGGCGGGAAGTTGTAGTGGTGGAAGTAGCGCCGGGTCGTCTCGAGACCGAGCGTGTCGAGACGCATCTCGTCACGCGTGGTTCCGAGCGCCGCGACCGAGAACGCCTGCGTCTGTCCACGCGTGAACACGGCGGAACCGTGGGTGCGCGGCGCGACGCCGACGTCGATCGAGATGTCGCGGATCTGATCCGCGGCACGACCGTCGGGACGCTTCTTGTCGACGGCGATCCGGCGACGAACCGTCTCCTTCTCGATCTTGTCGAACGCCATCTGGACGGCCTGACGGCGCTCAGCGTCGTCATCGTCGCCGGCGAGGGCCTCGAAGACCTCGTTCTCGACGGCCTTCGTGGCGTCCTGGCGCTCGAGCTTGTCGATCACCGACGTCGCCTCGGAGAGCTTGGCGCCGAAGCGGTCGACGATCTCCGAGTAGATGCCCTGGTCGACCTGCGGGACCTCGACCTCGGACTTCGGCTTGCCGGCCTTCTCGGCCAGCTCGCGCTGGGCGGCGCAGATCTTCTTGATCTCGCCGTGGGCGATGTCGAGCGCGTCGAGGATCTCGGCCTCTGAGATCTCGTTCGCGCCGGCCTCGACCATCAGGATGGCCTCCTCGCTGCCCGACACGACGAGATCGAGCGGGCTCTCGAGCAGCCACTCCTCGTCGGGGTTGACGACGAAGTTGCCCTCCTCGTCCTGGCCGATGCGCACGGCGCCGACCGGCATCGGGAACGGGATGTCGGACACCATCAGCGCGGCGCTGGCGCCGTTCATCGCGAGGATGTCGTAGGGGTGAACGTGGTCGATCGACATCGGGATCGAGACCAGCTGCGTCTCACGCCGCCACCCCTTGGGGAACAGCGGGCGGATCGGACGGTCGATCATGCGGGCGGTCAGGGTGCCCTTCTCGCCCGAACGACCCTCGCGCTTGAAGAAGCTGCCGGGGATCTTGCCCGCGGCGTACATCCGCTCCTCGACGTCGACCGTCAGAGGGAGGAAGTCGACGTCGCGCAGATTGCCTGCCGTCGCCGTGCTGAGGACCATGGTGTCGCCACTGCGGACGACCACCGAACCGCTTGCCTGCTTGGCAAGCTTGCCGGTCTCGAAGCTGATCTCGGCACCGCCGACCTCAACTGAGACCCGGGTTACGTCACTGCTCATATGTTCCTTTCAATGCCGCCTCCGGTTGGCGGCTCGCTTCACGACTTCTCGATAGGAGTCCCGGGCAGCCTAGCAATGCGGCGCGCGCTAGCCGCCGAGCCTCTCGAGGAGGTCGGCACCTGGAACCCCGGGATATGCACGGTCTTCGTAGAAGATCGTCGGTGTCGTCATCACGCCCGCGCGGACTCCGGCTCGGAAGTCGCGATCCACCCGCGCCGCCACCGCCTCCGAGCGTCGATCTCGCTCAAAGGCGTCCACGTCGAGTCCGAGCCGCTCGCAGCGCTGCCACAGGTGCGGGTCGTCGAGGTGACCCTGGTCGCCGAACAGCGAGCCGTGCATCTCCCAGAACGCGCTCTGGATCGCCGCTGCCTCGAGCGCGTGGGCGAGCACGCGCGCCCGCGGGTGCTTCGAGAGGACGGGGAAATGACGGAACACCCTGCGCACCGGCACCGCCGACAGCAGAACGTTCGCCTTCGCGCAGTAAAGGCACTCGAGGTCGGCGTACTCGATGACGACCGGTCCGTCGCCACGGACGTGATCGTCCGCGCCGACCGGCGGGACGGCGTGCGAGCCGAGGCCGCGGTCAGGCGACGACGCCGTCAAGAGCGTCGAAGATCAGATTGGCGCCGGGGATCTCGAGCGGGCTCGGCGGCTGGTAGCTCCAAGCGACCTGGAGATCGGGACCGATCATCACGAGCGCGCGAGCGGAGACGCCACGCTTCGGCAGGTAGACGCCATAGGCCTCCGACACGGCGCCCTTCGGGTGGAAGTCGGAGAGGAGCGGGATCGTTATGCCGAGCGCTCCTTGGAAGGCCTTGAGCGAGAAGGCGTTGTCCACCGAGACGCCATACACACGTGCCCCGCGCTGGGCGAGATCGGCGCCCACCTCGTGGTAGATGCTCAGCTGGTCGGTGCAGACCGGGCTGAAGGCGGCGGGGAAGAACGTGAGGACGCTCGTCTGTCCCTTCAGGTCCCCGAGGGAGATCCGGTTCCCATCCTGATCCGGCAGATCGAAGTCGGGGGCACTCGACCCCGGCTCGATCATCGGCGGAGGCCGAGCTCCTTGATCAGTGCGCGATAGCGATCGAGGTCCGTGCGCTGCAGGTAGTTGAGCAGGCGACGGCGCTTGCCGACGAGCATCAGCAGCCCGCGACGGCTGTGGTGATCCTTCTTGTGCGTGCGCAGGTGCTCGGTGAGCTCGTTGATCCGTGCCGTGAGCAGGGCGATCTGAACCTCGGCGGAGCCGGTGTCGGTCGCGTCCTTCCCGTGCCGGGTGACGATCTCTTGCTTCTGCTCAACGGTCAGGGTCATGCGGCGAGGAAATGTACCAGCCGGAACCGGCCAGGTGCCGCGGGGGTCCGGGGGCGCGAGCCCCCGGTCACTATCCGGCCAGGTGCCACGGGGGTCCGGGGGCGCGAGCCCCCGGTCAATATCGGATTGCAGAACAGATCTGCTCGGCCTGGCGGACGTCGGCCTGCATCTGCTCGATCAGGTCGTCGACCGAGCGGAAGCGCTTCTCGCCGCGCATGCGCTCGACGAAGGCGATGCGGAGCGTCTCGCCGTAGAGATCACCGTCGAAGCCGATCAGGTAGGCCTCGACGAGCAGGCCTCGGCCCGTGTCGAAGGTCGGTCGCACGCCGACGTTGACCGCTGCCGGGTGGCCGTGGGCCCAGGCCGCGTAGACGCCGTGGCCGGGACAGACGAGCGCGTCGTCGGGAACGATGTTCGCGGTCGGCATCCCTAGCTCGCGGCCGCGCTGATCGCCGGAGACGACCTCGCCCTCGAAGAGGAACGGCCCGCCGAGGAACTCCGACGCGCCGCGCACGTCGCCCGCTGCGACGAGGCCGCGGATGTGGCTCGAGGAGGCCGTCTCGCCTGCTGCCTCGACGAGCGGCACGACCCGGACGTCGAAACGGCCGTCGGCAGCGAGGAACTCCGGTGTGCCCTTCGCGCCGCGACCGAAGCGGAAGTTCTCCCCCACCGAGACGCTCTGGGCGCCGAGCTGGCCGACCAGCACCTGCTCGACGAACGCCTCGGCGGTCTGAGAGGCGAACTCGCGGTCGAACGGGATCACGACGAGCTCCTCGACCCCAAGCCCGGCGATCAGGTCGCGCTTGATCGAGAACGGCGCGAGCAGCTTGGGCGCGGCCTCCGGGTGGACGACCGAGACGGGGTGCGGGTCGAAGGTCAGGACGGTGTCGTTGCCGCGGATGACCTCGCGGTGTCCGACGTGGACGCCGTCGAAGGTGCCGATGGCGACGTTGCGTCCCGGGCCCTGCCCCGCGCCGAGCCGCGGCATGTCCGCCAGCGAGGTGACCTTCATGCGGAGAACACTACGACGGGCTGCAGCTCGTCGTCCCGCGGCTCGGCGATGCCGAGCACCCGACGCCCGTGAACCAGCCGCACGGGACCCGTCAGCCCGCGGTTCTCGATCCTGACACCGTGCGTCACGGCATCCGCCTCGCGATCGGCGAGGGCCCGCTCGGGCAGGAATCCGAGCGCGTCGTAGGGGTCGACGATCCGCTCGGCGTCGGCGTCCTCGAGGCGGAACGGCCCGATCGCCGTGCGGGCGAGCTCCTCGCAGTAGGCGTCACCGAGATCGGCGATCAGCTGGCGGATGTAAGTGCCCGAGGAGCACTCGATCTCGAACTCGGCTCGGTCGTCCTCATGCCACAGCGTCTCGGCACGGTGGACGGTGACCGGGCGGGCCTCTCCTTCGACTGCCTCACCCCGCCGCGCCTTCTCGTAGAGGCGCTCGCCATCGACCTTCACGGCGCTGAAGGCAGGTGGACGCTGCATCAGGTCTCCGGTTGCGACGACGGGATCCTCGGGGACGTTGCCCGTCTGCTCGAGCCTCCCGTCGCGGTCGCCGGTGTCCGAACGCCAGCCGAGCTTCGCGGTCGCCCTGTAGGTCTTCGGCAGCGCCATGAAGAACCGCTGAGCGCGCGTCATCCGACCGACGAGGACGATCAGCAGCCCGGTAGCGAACGGGTCGAGGGTGCCCGCATGGCCGACCTTGGTCTTACGCGGGAGGCTTCGACGCACGGCCGCCACGCAGTCGTGCGACGTCACGCCCGCCGGCTTGGGGTAGAGGATCACCCCGTCGCGAGGCGCCTCGGAGGTGCTCAAGCGGCCTCGGTCAGCCGGCGAGCTGCCGGCGCACGTGGGCGCGGATCTCATCGGTGAGCGACGCCATGTCGAGCTCGGTGGTCGCCCCCGCCGCCTGGCGATGGCCGCCGCCACCGAATGAGCGAGCGATCTCCGAGACGTCGACGCGGCCGTCGGTCGAGCGCATCGAGATCTTGCGCTTGCCCGTCCGCTCGCCGGTCAGGTCCCTGACGAGGACGGCCACGGCGGTGCCCTCGACGGCACGGGCGTGGTCGACGATCCCCTCGGAGTCGTTCTCGACCGCGCCGGTCTGCTCGAAGTCCGCGGCCGTCAGGTGCAGCATCGTCACGGCGCCGCCGTCGAAGCGCTCGAGGCTGGCGAGCGCCCGCTGGAGCAGCGTCAGCCGTGTGACCGGCAGCGACTCGTAGATGCGGCTGTAGATGCTGTGCGGCTCGACGCCGGCCTCGATCAGCTCTGCCGCCATCTGATGCGCCTCGGGCGTCGTGTTCTCGTACATGAACTTGCCCGTGTCGGTTATCAGCCCGACGTAGAGCGCGTTGGCGATGTCTGTGGTCAGCACCGCACCGAGCTCCTTCGAGAGCCGCCAGACGATCTCCGCTGTGCAGGAAGCCTGCGCGTCGACGAGATTCGCCGTGCCGAAGCGCGTGTTGTCGTGATGGTGGTCGACGTTGAGGATGTGGATGCCGTCGCGCTGGAGGAAGTCGACGGGCATGCGATCGATGTTGCCGCAGTCGAGGAAGACCGCGACGCGCTCGTCCATGTCTGCCGGCGGAGCGCCGACGATCTCGCTCGACTCCATGTGCCGGTACTCGTAGGGCAGCGGGAACTCGTCCGGAGAGAGGTACATCAACGAGTCCTTGCCGAGCTGACGCAGGATCCAGTGCATCCCCAGCAGCGAGCCGAGCGCGTCGCCATCCGGGTTCTCGTGCGTGGTGAGCAGGAGCTTCTCGGCGACCCGCAGCTCCTCGACCACCTGGTCGATCTCGATGTGCACGCCGGTCATGCCTCGGGTGCCCCCTGGTCGGTCTCGTCGAGCAGCTGCGAGATCCGCATCCCGCGCTCGAGCGCCTCGTCGTTGAGGAACTGTAGTTGGGGGGTGCGCTTGATGCGCAGCTCGCGTGCGATCCCCTGCTGGAGGAAGCCGCGCGAGGACTCGAGGCCTTGGAGCGTCGCCTCGCGCTCCTCGTCGCTGCCGAAGACGCTCACGTAGACGCGCGCATGGCTGAAGTCTGAGCTGGTGTCGACGGCGGTCACTGTCACAAATCCTACGCGGGGGTCCTTCAACCCCTGGGCGATCCTGAGCGACAAGACCTCCCTCAAGGCCTCGTTCACCCGCCGCATGCGGTCAGACCGCATCGTATCCGTCCCTCAGGTCGTCCGCGGACACGAGAAGGCGCCGGACACTCGCTCCGTCGGGATAGCGGCCGACGAGCCAGCGCTCAGCGGCATCGGCCTGCTTGGCGACGTCGCACTGCTCGCGTCCGACGACGGCTGCGGTCAGCGACGAGCGCTGCCAGAGATCGTGGTGGTCGGTCTCGGCGACCGAAGCGCCGAAACGGCGTTGGAGCCCTGCCTTCACGGACTGCAGCTCCTTTCGCTTGCCCTTCAGGTCGGAGCCCTCGGGGAAATGCAGGTCGATCTCGAGGAGGGCGAGGAACGACACCTACTTGAGGGTCTTCTCCACCTGACGCGTCTCGTATACCTCGAGGACGTCGTCCTCCTTCACGTCGGCGTAGTTCTCGAGCACGATGCCGCACTCCATGCCGGTCGTCACCTCGCGAACGTCCTCCTTGAAGCGGCGCAGCGAGCCGACCTTGCCGTCGTAGACGATCGTCCCGTTGCGGACGAGGCGCACCGTCGAGCCGCGCCGTACGAGGCCCTCGGTGACCATCGCCCCGGCGATCGTGCCGACGCGCGACGCCTTGAAGGTCGCGCGGATCTCGACCGTGCCGATCGTCTCCTCGACGTCCTCCGGCTCGAGCAGCCCCTCCATGGCGGCGCGGAGCTCCTCGACGACCTTGTAGATGACCGAGTAGCCGCGGATCTCGACGCCCTCGCGCTGGGCGACGTGGCGGGCGTCGCCGACGGGTCGCACGTTGAAGCCGATGATCACGGCGTTCGAGGCGGCGGCGAGCATGACGTCGGACTCGTTGATGCCGCCGACGCCGGTGTGGACCAGGTTGACCGCCACCTCGTCCTGAGGCAGCTTCGCGATCTCGTCGGCGAGCGCCTCGAGCGAGCCCGCGACGTCGGCCTTGACGATCAGGTTGAGCTCCTTGAGCTCGCCACGCTGGGCGCGGGCCATCACGTCCTCGAAGGAGATCTTGACGCCGGCGCGGCGCGCGAGCGACTCCGTCTTGAGGCGGTTGGCGCGGTCGCCGGCGATCCGCCGCGCCTCACGCTCGTTGCCCACGACGCGCAGCTGCTCGCCGGCCTCGGGGACCCCGTCGAAGCCGAGCAGCTCGACGGGCGTGCCGGGCCCGGCGGTCTTGATCCGCTCGCCGAGATAGTCGTGCATCGCGCGCGCACGGCCGGGATGCTCGCCGGCCACGATGGCGTCGCCGATCTGCAGCGTCCCGCGCTGGATCAGCACGGACACCACGGGGCCGCGGCCCGGGTCGAGGCGCGACTCGATCACGACGCCCGAGGCCTCGGCGTCGGGGTTCGCCTTGAGCTCCTGGATGTCGGCGATCGTGACGAGCGTCTCGAGCAGCTCGTCGAGGTTCAGGCGGGCCTTCGCCGAGACGTCGACGAACTCGGTGTCGCCACCCCAGTCGGCGGGCGTGAGGTCCTGTTGGGCGAGCTCGCCGCGGACGCGCTGCGGATCGGCGCCCTCCTTGTCGATCTTGTTGACCGCGACGACGATCGGCACGCCGGCGGCCTTGGAGTGGTCGATCGCCTCGACGGTCTGCGGCATCACGCCGTCGTCGGCGGCGACGACGACGACCGCGATGTCGGTGACGCTCGCACCACGGGCACGCATGGCGGTGAACGCCTGGTGGCCAGGGGTGTCGAGGAACGTGATCGTGTGGTCGCCGTGGTGCACCTGGTAGGCGCCGATGTGCTGGGTGATGCCGCCGGCCTCCCCCGCGGCGACCTCGGCCTCGCGGATCGCGTCGAGCAACGAAGTCTTGCCGTGGTCGACATGGCCCATGACGGTGATCACCGGTGGGCGCTCGACGAGCGTGTCCTCGGCGTCCTCGAAGACGACGTCGTCCGGCGCCTCGTCGGCGGCGTGGACGATGTTGATCTGCTTGTCGAAGCCGTCGGCGAGGATCTCGATCGCCTCGTCGGAGAGCGTCTGGGTCAACGTCGCCATCTCGCCCAGCTGCATCAGCTTCTTGATCACCTCGGGCGCGGCGAGGCCGAGCGACTCCGAGACCTCTTTGACCGTCGCACCCGACTTGATGTCGGTGATCCGGACCTCCTCGACCTTCTCCTCGACCTGGCTGAAGTCGGGCTCCACCCAAGGGGTACGGCGACGGCGCCCGCGGCGGCGCGGCGGAGTCTGCTGCTGTGGCGGCGGACCGGGCGCGCGACGCGAGGCCTGCGAGTCGATCACGACGCGGCGGCGACGGCCGCCCGCGGCGCCCCCTCCTCCGCCGTCGCGCGTGGGGCGCGTGGGGCGCGTCTGCGACGACGGCGCCGGCGTGCCTCCGGCCTGTGGCGTGGGTTGAGGCGGACGTGCGGCCGCACTGCCCGGAGCCGGTGCCTTAGCGGCCTTCGCGCCGTTTGGTCCCTGACCGGCGCCGCGTGCACCGCCGGCGGTCCCGGCGGCGCCGCCCTTGCGCTGGCCCTTGGCAGTGTCGCCGCCGGCGGGGGCCTTCTTGCCACCGCTGAACGCGAGCTCGATGTCGGCCTCGTCGACGCTCGACGCGGCCGCCTTGACGTTCAGCCCAGCTGCCTGCAGCTTCGCGATCACCTCCTTCGAGGGGATCCCGCGCTCTTTCGCTATTTCGTGGACGCGCTTCTTGGCCATAGGTGCCTTGCTCTAGCTCTGGTCCGCGGCGGGCTCGGCCTGCGGCTCGGCCGGCACGCCGTCGCCGTCCTCCGCGTCGAGCTCGAGGTCCGCCTCGGCGGGCGCCTCGCCCGTCACGTAGTCGTTGTCGGTGTCGGTCAGCGCCTGATGAGCCGGCAGGCCGCAGTAGCGCGAGCCCGGGATCGACGCGTTCGGACAGCGCTTGCCGTTCGAGAGGATGGCGGCGCAGCGACCGCTTGCCTCCTCCTCCTCGAGGCCCATCGTGTCCTCCTCCTGAGCGAACTCCGTCTCGGAGCGGATGTCGACGCGCCAGCCGGTCAGGCGAGCGGCGAGCCGGGCGTTGAGGCCGTCCTTGCCGATCGCCAGCGAGAGCTGGTCGTCGGGCACGATGACCGTCGCCTGCTTGGCGTCGTCGTCGACGAGCACCTCGCGCACGCGCGCCGGCGAGAGCGCCTTGGCGACGAAGCGGGCGGGCTCGTCGTTGAACGGGATGATGTCGATCTTCTCGCCGCGCAGCTCCGAGACGACCATCCGGACGCGCGAGCCACGCGGCCCGACGCAGGCGCCGACGGGGTCGACCCCGTTGGTGTGCGAGACGACGGCGATCTTCGAGCGGTAGCCGGGCTCGCGGGCGACGTTCTGGATCTCGACGAGTCCGTCGGCGATCTCCGGGACCTCGAGCTCGAACAGGGCGCGGATCAGCTCGGGTGAGCGGCGCGAGACGATGATGCTCGGCCCCTTCGCCTGCGAGGAGACGTCGGTGATGATCGCCTTGACGCGTGCGCCGTGGTCGTAGCGCTCGCCGGGCACCTGCTCGGAGCGCGGCAGCAGCGCCTCGACGCGCTCGCGCAGCTGCACGAGCGTGTAGCGCGAGTCGGACTGCTGGACGAGGCCGGTGATCAGCTCACCGACGCGGTCCTGATACTCGTCGAACATCATGTCGCGCTCGGCCTCGCGGACGCGCTGCAGGATAACCTGCTTCGCGGTCTGGGCGGCGATGCGGCCGAAGTCGCTCGGCGTGACGTCGCGCTCCTCGATCTGATCCTTGTACTGGGCGAGGACCTCCGGATCGACCTCGGGCTCCTCGGGCTCGCGCATCTCCCCCGTCTCGTGGTCGATCTCGGGCTCCTCCTGGGCCTCCTCGGCCTCGGCGAGCAGACGCTCCTCGAGCTCGGCGGGCAGGATCAGCTCGAAGACGGTGAAGTCGCCGCTGTCGTGGTCGATGTCGACGCGCGCGTACTTCGCCGAGCCGGGGCTCTTCTTGTAGGCCGAGAGCAACGCATCGGCGAGCGCGTCCATCAGCGTGTCAGTGGCGATGCCCTTCTCCTGGCCAAGCGCCCCGATCGCCTCCACGATCTCCTTGCTCATCTCAGTTGCCTCCGTTCCCCATGTCGTCGGTTCGGTCGCCCTCTGTGTCGGGCGCCCCGCTCACCAGGTGGCTGCGCGCGATCTCCGCGTACGGGATCGTCACTACGCCTGAGCCAGCCGCGACGGTTACCTCCGCGTCGGATGCGCCGACCAGCTCGCCGGTGAAGTTCCTGTGGCCGTCACGTGGCTCGCGGGTGCGGACACGCGCCCGCTTGCCGAGGAAGCGGCGGAAGTGGTCCGGCTTGACCAAGGGCCGCTCGGGACCGGGCGACGAGACCTCGAGGCCGTAGTCGACCAGCAGATCGCCGAGCTCATGGGTGACGCGCTCGCAGAGGGCAAGCGTCACGCCGTCGGGATGGTCGATCGTCAGCCGCAGGCGGTCGGCGCCGATCGACTCCACCGTCAGCAGCTCTACAGCGGGCAGCGGACCCGCGAGGCGGGCTTCGATGTCGGCTTGGAGATGGTGTGGTGTGAGGGTCATAAGGGGCGAAAAAAAGGTGGGCTGCGAAGCCCACCTCCAGGCGCGACCGGAGTCGCGGTACGTCTGAAAGTCCTAGCGACCGACCAGTATAGACCGCTGCGGCGCTCAAGTTACGGTCGCGTTACTAACCGCTCGGGCTCTGTATCAGGAGCGTCACGGGACCGTCATTCACGAGGCTGACATCCATGTGCGCGCCGAACTTTCCGCCTTGTGCGCCAAGCGCGGCAACCACGTGCTCGTAGAGACGCTCGGCCGTCTCGGGCGCGGCTGCGTCGATGAAGCTCGGCCGGTTTCCGCGCCGCGCGTCGCTATAGAGCGTGAACTGGCTGACGCAGACGATCGCGCCGCCGACGTCGGTGACCGACAGGTCCATGCGCCCCGACGGGCCCGCGAAGATCCGCAGGGCGCGCAGCTTCCGGACCATCCAGTCGGCGTCCTCGGACGTGTCTCCATCCCTTACTCCGAGCAGGACGAGCAGCCCGCGGTCGATCGCCGCGATCTGCACGCCGTCGACCGCCACTGCTGCCGAGCTGACGCGTTGGACGAGCGCTCGCACCGCGCGGACCGTACTGTCACGGCATGGCTGCGGCAATCGACGTGGTGGACGAGTACATCGGAGCGCTTCCCGGCACGAACCGGCGTACCGCGCACGGCGAGTGGGGCCTCACCCTCGACGCCGAGCACGCGGGCGGGTGGCCGCTCGACGTCGGCTTGCGACTCGCCGACGGCCTGCTGACCGCGAAGGCGCACGCGTTGAGCGATCCGGAGCACGTCGACCCGTGGATGCTGCTCTGGTGGAACCGCTCGACGCGCCACGTGCGCTTCGGCTCCACGCAGGGCCGAGAGATCTGGGTCCATGCCGACCTCGCGGCGACGGCCGTCACGGAGGCCGCGCTCGATCGGCTGCTCGGCCTCGTCGTGGAGGCCGCGATCGCGGTGCGCGAGTTCCAGCGGGCCAAGCGCGAGCCGCCACCGCCGGACACCGGCGACGGCTGGCTCACTCCGAAGACCGACTAGGCCGCCCGCAGCCTGTCGCGGAAGCTGCGGTAGTCGGCCCGGTCCGGCCGCATGCCGGCCGCGAGAACGGCGTGATGGCGGGCGCGGTCGCGCCGGCCTGTCTTCTCGAGAGCCCGGCCGAGGCAGAAGTGCGCGAAGTCGTTCACTGGTGCTCGCTCGACCACGGCCTCGAACTCCTCGGCGGCCGGTCCGAAGCGGCCGGAGCGGTAGTAGGCCCGGCCAAGCGCCTCGCGGATCGAGGTCTTGTCCGGCTCGAGGCTGCGCGCCTGCTCGAGCGGGATCGCGGCTGCGGCGAAGTCGCCGTTCTCGAGCAGCTCGCTGCCGCGCTTGAAGAGGTCGTAGACGCGCTCCCCGTGCTCCTCCGGTGTCTCGCTCAAAGTGCCACCTCCTTCTGGTTCCTGAGCGACTCGACCAGGTCCAGTATGGCGGCTGCTATCGACGACTTGGGACCGCGCGGGACGGTCCGCTCACCGGACCGCGTGAGGAGCATCACCTCGTTGTCCGCCGCGTCGAATCCGATGCCAGGTTGCGAGATGTCGTTGAGGACCACGGCGTCGAGTCCCTTGCGCTCGAGCTTGCCGCGCGCGTGGGCGAGTCCACCCTCGCCGTGCTCGGCGGCGAAGCCGACGAGCGTCTGTCCCTCGCGGCGCTCGCCGGCCAGCGCCGCGAGGACGTCGGTCGTCGGCTCGAGCCGCAGCTCGAGCGTCTCGCGACCGCTCTTCTTGATCTTCGTGTCGCTCGCCTGGGCCGGACGGAAGTCGGCCACCGCGGCCGCCATCAGGAGCACGTCGCAGCTCGTGAAGCTGGCGCGCGTCGCTGCCTCGAGCTCCGCGGCGGTCGTCACGCGGACCAGCTCGACTCCCGGCGGCGGATCGACCGCGAGGTTCGCGCCGACCAGGACCACGTCGGCACCTCGCTGGGCAGCCTCGGCCGCCAGCGCCACGCCCATCCGGCCCGAGGACCGGTTGCCGACGTAGCGAACGGAGTCGATCGGCTCGCGCGTCCCGCCGGCGGTGACGAGCACCCGCAGGCCGTCGAGGCGGCCGCCATGGGCCGCCCCCTCGCCTGCGATCGCTGCCTCGGCCGCGGCAAGCACGGTCGCTGGATCGGCGAGCCGACCCGTCCCCCACTCGCCCTTCGACGCCAGCCGGCCTGTCGTCGGGTCGACGATCCGCACGCCGCGTGAGCGCATGGTGTCGAGGTTCGCCACCGTCGCCGGGTTCGCCCACATCGCCCCGTTCATCGCTGGAGCCACGATCAGCGGCACCGTGCAGGCGAGCGCCGCGCCGGTGAGCAGATTGTCGGCGTGGCCGCCTGCGAGCTTCGCGATCGTGTTCGCCGAGGCGGGCGCGACCAGGAAGGCATCGGCGCGGCGAACGAGCTCGAGGTGCGAGATCGGGTCGTGCTCAGGCGTCGGATCGCCGGGATAGGCCCCGCGGGCCGAGTCGTGCTCGAACTCGTCGACCAGCACAGGCGCGCCGGTCACGGCCTCGAAGGTGGCTCGGCCGACGAAGTTGAGGCTCGCCGGCGTCTGGACCACCCGGACGGCGTGGCCCGCGGCCGTCGCGAGACGCACGATCTCGACGGCCTTGTAGGCCGCGATTCCACCGGTTACGCCAAGAAGGATGCGAGCCATGGCCTCACCTCTCCCGACCGCCGGGCCAGGCAGGTGCCTAGTCGCGGTAGCGGTACTTGATCTTGCCCTGCGCTACCTCGTCGAGCGCGATTCCGAGGTAGTTCTTCGACCCCGTCTCGACCATCGGCGGCGGGTACTCGTCGAAAGTTCCCTCGCCGAGGTTGTGGTAGTAGCTGTTGATCTGCCGTGCGCGCTTAGCGGCGACGAGCACACATGCGTAATGCGAGTCGACATGCTCGAGCAGCGTGTCCAGGCGGGGGTTGATCACGTATCAGTCCTTACTTGGGGGTCACACATGGTAGCGGCGATGCGGATCAGCTCCTGTGCGGCCTCGTCGACGTCCTCGTTGACGATCTGCTCGGAGAATTCGTCGATCGCCGCCATCTCCTCCCTTGCGACGGCGAGACGGCGCTCGATCTGCTCGGGAGTCTCGGCGCCGCGGGCTTCGAGCCGCTGCTGCAGATCGTCGAAGTTCGGCGGCGCGATGAATACCTGCGTGGCCTCCGGCATCGTGCCGCGAATCTGGCGGGCTCCCTGCAGGTCGATCTCCAACAGGATCAAGCTCGCCGGACGTTGCAACTCGCTGCGCAGCGTTCCGTACCGGTTGCCTGCGTACTCGGCGTGCTCGACGAACTCGCCGCGAGCGACGCGTTCGGTGAACTCCGCCTCGTCGAGGAAGTGGTAGTCACGACCGTTGATCTCACCGGCGCGCGGCTTGCGCGTGGTCGCGGAGACCGAGAGCTCACTTCCCGGCACTTCCTCGAGCAGCCGGCGGATCAACGTTCCCTTGCCGACCCCGGAGGGACCGGTGATCACCAGCACGGGAGTGTCCACTTCGCGCTCGGGGGCTCGGCTAGCGACGGAGATAGGAGACCAGCTCGTTGCGCTGGCGCTCCGAGAGGCCGCCGATCGTCTTGCTCGGCGAGATTCGGCAGTGAGTGAGAATCCGGTTGACCTTGACGCGGCCGTACTTCGGCACCGCGAGCAGCAGATCGAAGACCTTCGCCGTTGCGAGGTACTCCGGAGGATCGAGCAGCAGGCTCTGGATCTGGATGCGGCCTGCCTTGAGATCGCGCTTGAGCCGAGCACGCTCCGTTCGGATCTCGTTGGCCCGCTTGAGGGCGTCCATCCGCTGGGTCAGCGAGCGCTCCGGCGTGAGGCCGGTCGGTACCGGTTTGGAGTCGCCGCCAGGCTTGGTTTTGGCGGGCGATTCGGGGGCGACCGGCATGGGCGGCGACTATACACACGGATCGCGGGCTGCGACCGCTCGGAGGCCCATTTTTGGCTGAATTCACCTAGACCTCGACTTCAGCTTTAGGAACCTTCGCACTCCTTGACCCTTTCCCCACTCTTTGCAGGCACTTTGGCGGCGTATCAGAGAACGGAACGCTTCCAATCTTCCTCTATGCCGTGGATTCCGCATGGACGCTGGGCCGAGACCGGCGAAGCGCCGCCAGCTCGGCCTTGATCCGCCGACCGGCGGCCGGATCGCGGAAGCTCTCGGTGCCCACCGCGACCGTCGTCGCCCCAGCCGTTAGGAAATCGTCCGCCTCGGCGCCCGATGCGATGCCTCCCATGCCGACGATCGGAACTCCGACCCGGCTCGCGACGTCTGCGACCTGCGCGAGCGCGACCGCACGAACCGCGGGACCGGACATGCCGCCGGTCCCCCCGCCGAGCCAAGGCCGTCGCGTGACCGGGTCGAGCGCCATTCCCTTCAGCGTGTTGATCAGCGAGATGGCATCGGCGCCGGCGGACTCGGCCGCCTCCGCTACGGCGCCAGGGTCCGTCGCGCTCGGGGTCAGCTTCACGATCAGCGGCTTGTCGGTCAGCGGACGCAGACGCTCGACCGCCGCCGCGGTCTCGCTCGGATCTGCGCCGACTACCGTTCCGGTCTCGACGTTCGGGCAGGAGACGTTGAGCTCGATCAGTGCGACCTCGTCACGTGCCCCGACCGCTTCGACGAGGGCCGCGAGCTCGTCGCGCGTGAAGCCCATCACCGAGACGCAGAGCGGCACCGGAAGCTCGGCAAGCAGCGGCAGATCGCTCTCCAGGAAGCCGGTCAGGCCCTTGTTCGGCAGGCCGATCGAGTTGATCATGCCGGCCGGCGTCTCCCAGAGCCTGGGCGGCGGGTTGCCGAGCCGTGGCTCGAGCGTGATCGTCTTGGAGACGAACAGGTCGAAGGGGAACGCCTCCAACAGCGCGTCCCCGAAGGCGCGGCGGGCGGCAATCGCGTCGAAGGTGCCGGAGCCGTTGAGGATCGGTCCGTCGAGGCGGACGCCGCAGAGGTCGACCGGATCGACGGTCATGCGAGCTGCTCCGCGGCGAAGACCGGACCGTCGATGCAGACGCGTGCGTAGCCGTCGACCGTCGGGACGACGCAGCCGAAGCACGCGCCGTAGCCGCAGGCCATGCCCGCCTCGAGCGCGAGCTGGGCCGGCACGCCGAGCTCGCCGCAGAGCGCCTTGACCGCCTCGAGCATCGGCTCTGGACCGCACGCATAGACGACCACGTGCGGGTCGCGCGACAGCTCCTCGCGCAGCGGCTCCGTCACGAGCGCGCGACGACCGACCGAGCCATCGTCGGTGCAGACGCTCGGCTCGCCGCCGAACAGCCGCGCGGCCTCGGCGTGAGCCGCCGAGCGGAAGCCGAGCATCACCGGCGCCTCCGTGCCGCGGGCACGCAGCTCGTCGTCCCAGCACAGCAGGGGCGCCACGCCGATCCCTCCGCCGACGAGCAGCGGCCAGCGGCCGGCGTCGGGCGCTGTGAAGCCGATGCCGAGCGGCCCCAGCAGCGCAAGCGAGTCACCCGCCTCCAGCTCGCCGAGCCGGCGCGTGCCGGGGCCGACCTCCTCGAAGAGGAACTGCAGGTCGGCGCCCTGACCGCCGGCGAGCGGGCGTAGGCGAGCGAACGAGAACGCACGCGGAAGGTAGGGACGCTCGTCGCTTCCCCCACCCCACCGCTCGCCCGTGGCGAGCATGTAGAACTGGCCGGGCCGCGGATCCGCGGGGCCGATGGAGTCACGGGCCGTCACCACGTCGTAGGCGCCGATCCTCTCGACGGCCTTCACCTCGGCGATCCGCCGCTCCGGCGGTGCGAGCGTGCGTGGCTCAGCCGGCATGGGTGCTGGCCTTGACCTGGCCGTGCAGCTCCTGGAGCGAGATCGGCTCGCCCTCGCCGTTCAGCCGTGCCCGGATCGCGCGCTGTGCAGCAGATGCTCCGCTCATCGTCGTGATGCACGGGATGCCGCGGCTCGTCGCGGCGCGGCGGATCTCATAGCCATCGGCGCGGGCGCCTGACCCGGTCGGCGTGTTGATCACGAGGTCCACCTCGCCGGCGTCGATCCGCTCGACGACGTTCGGCGAGCCCTCGCTGAGCTTCTTGATCCGCTCGACCGGAACTCCCATGCGCCGGATCGCCGTCGCGGTCCCACCCGTCGCCAGGACGGCGAACCCGAGGTCGTGCAGCGAGGCGGCAAGCTGGGTCGCACTCGCCTTGTCGCCGTCCGTGACGCTGATGAAGACGCTGCCGCCGCTCGGAAGCTCGGCGCCGGCCGCGGCCTGGGCCTTGCCGAATGCGGCCGGATAGTCGGGCGCGATGCCCATCACCTCGCCCGTCGACTTCATCTCCGGGCCGAGGCGCGCGTCGGCGCGCGGGAAGCGACCGAAGGGGAGCACCGCCTCCTTGACGGCGACGTGACTGGAGCGAGCCGGCAACGGGAGATCCATGTCGGCGAGGCGCTCGCCGAGCATCAGGCGGCAGGCGACCTTCGCGAGCGGGACGCCGGTCGCCTTCGAGACGAACGGCACCGTCCGCGACGCGCGCGGATTGGCCTCGATCACGTAGAGCTCGTCGTCGCCGTAGACCGCGAACTGGATGTTGATCAGGCCGACCACACCGAGGCCGAGGGCGATCTGCTCGGTGGCGTGCTGGACCTGAGCGAGCATGTCCGGCCCCAGCGACATCGCCGGGATGACGCAGGCCGAGTCGCCCGAGTGCACACCGGCCTCCTCGACGTGCTGCATGATCGCGCCGATCTGGACTGTCTCACCGTCACAGAGCGCGTCGACGTCGACCTCGATCGCGTTCTCCAAGAAGCGGTCCAGAAATATGGCCCGGGGGGTCTCGCGCCCCCCGGAACCCCCCTCGCCGGCACCTGGCCGGTCGGAGGCGGACGGTGCGGGCGCATGCCGCTTCAAGTAATCGGCCAGGGCCTCGCGGGAGTAGCAGATCTCCATCGCGCGGCCGCCGAGGACGTAGCTCGGACGGACGAGCAGTGGGTAGCCGACCTGGTCGGCGGCCGAGAGCGCCTCGTCCGGTGACTGGGCGGTTGCGTACGGCGGGCTCTTGAGCTTCAGCTCGTCGAGCAGCGCGCCGAAGCTCGGGCGGTCCTCCGCGCGGTGGATCGACTCGACGGGCGTGCCGAGCAGCTTGATCCCAGCGTCGGCGAGGCCTTGGGCCAGCTTGAGCGGCGTCTGGCCGCCGAACTGGACGATGACGCCCTCGGGCTGCTCGACCTCGAGCACGCCGAGCACGTCCTCGAGCGTCAACGGCTCGAAGTAGAGGCGGTCCGAGGTGTCGTAGTCCGTCGAGACGGTCTCCGGGTTGCAGTTGATCATCACCGCGTCGCGGCCCGACTCGCGCACGGTCATCGCCGCGTGCACGCAGCAGTAGTCGAACTCGATCCCCTGGCCGATGCGGTTCGGGCCGGAGCCGAGAATCGCGACGGCGGCGTTGTCGCCGCGGCGCACCTCGTGGCGGGGGCCGTCCGGCCCGGGGCGCTCCCAGCCGGAGTAGTAGTACGGCGTCGCGGCCTCGAACTCGGCGGCGCAGGTGTCGACGGACTTGAAGGTCCTGACGAGTCCCGCCTCTGGGTCCTCCCCGCGCGCGATCGCCGCGATCTCGGCGACGTACCAGGGGTCGATCTCGGTCCGCCTGCAGATCTCGCGCTCGGGAACGCCGCGGCGCATCGCCTCGAAGAGCAGCTCGTAGCGGTCGTGGGCCGGGCGCTCGAGCCGGGTCAGCAGCTCCTCGGTGTCCTCCGGCGCGACCGGAACCACGTCGAGCTCGCGCGAGCGCATCGCCTTGACGAACGCCTGCTTGAAGGTGCGCCCGATCGCCATCGCCTCGCCGACGGACTGCATGTAGGTCGACAGACCGCCGTCGACGCCGGGGAACTTCTCGAAGGCGAAGCGCGGCCACTTGACGACGACGTAGTCGATCGTCGGCTCGAAGCTGGCCGGCGTGACCTTTGTGATGTCGTTGTCGATCTCGTCGAGCGTGTAGCCGACGGCGAGCCGCGCGGCGATCTTCGCGATCGGGAAGCCGGTCGCCTTCGACGCGAGCGCAGACGACCGCGAGACGCGCGGGTTCATCTCGATGACGACGATCTCGTCGGTCTTCGGGTTGACGGCGAACTGGATGTTCGAGCCGCCGGTCTCGACTCCGACCGCGCGGATCACCGCGATCGCTTGGTCGCGCAGCAGCTGGTACTGGCGGTCGGAGAGCGTCTGTTGCGGCGCGACGGTCACCGAGTCGCCGGTGTGGGCGCCCATCGGGTCGATGTTCTCGATCGAGCAGACGATCACGACGTTGTCGTTGCGGTCGCGCATCACCTCGAGCTCGAACTCGCCCCAGCCGATCACCGACTCCTCGACGAGCACCTGGTTGATCGGGCTTGCGGCGAGTCCCTCGGCGACCCGCTCGTGGTACTCGGCCTCGGTCCGAGCGATGCCGCCGCCCTGGCCGCCCATCGTGAAGCCAGGCCGCACGATCGCCGGCAGGCCGATGCTCGGCAGCGCGTCGAGCGCCTCCTGCAGCGAGCCGACCGCCTCGGAGCGCGCGCTGCGCAACCCGGCCTTGTCCATCGTCTCCTTGAAGAGGTCGCGGTCCTCGGCGCGCTGGATCGCGTCGTAGTTCGCGCCGATGAGCTCGACGCCGTAGCGCTCGAGCGTGCCGTCCTCGCTGAGGTCACGGGCGATGTTCAGCGCGGTGCCGCCGCCGAGCGTCGGCAGCAGCGCGTCCGGCCGCTCGCGCTCGATGATCCGCGTGACGGAGGCCGGCAGCAGCGGCTCGATGTAGGTCGCGGTGGCGAACTCGGGGTCGGTCATGATCGTCGCCGGGTTCGAGTTGACGAGCACGACCTCGTAGCCCTCCTCGAGCAGCACCTTGCATGCCTGCGCGCCCGAGTAGTCGAACTCGGCCGCCTGGCCGATGACGATCGGCCCCGAGCCGAGCACGAGGATCTTGGAGATGTCGTCGCGACGCGGCATCAGGCGACTTCCGCCATTGCCAGGAAGCGGTCGAAGATGTGCAGCGAGTCGTGCGGGCCGGGGCCGGCCTCGGGGTGGTACTGGACGGTGGCGCCCGGCACGTCACGCAGCACGAGTCCCTCGACGGTGCGGTCGTAGAGGTTGATCTGCGACAGCTCGGCAGCGCCGAAGTCGGTGTCCCAGCGGACCGGCTCGTCGGTGTCGATCGTCGTGCTGCCGTCGGGGCCGACGACCGCGAAGCCGTGGTTCTGGCTCGTGATGTCGATCCGGCCGGTCTCGAGGTCCTTGACGGGGTGGTTGGCGCCGCGGTGGCCGAACGGCAGCTTGGTCGTCTCGAGGCCGACCGCGCGACAGAGCAGCTGGTGGCCGAGGCAGATGCCGAAGACCGGCTTCTTGCCTACGAGCTCGCGGACCGTCTCGACGACGTAGTCCAGCGCAGCCGGGTCGCCGGGCCCGTTGGCGAGAAAGAAGGCGTCGGCGTCGCGGGCGAGCAGGTCGGCGGCTGGCGTCGTGCAGGGGTGCAGCTCGACGCGTGCCCCGCGCTCGCGCAGGTTGCGGACGATCGAGTCCTTGATGCCGGTGTCGATCGCGGCGATCGTCGGGCCGACGACGTCGGTGAGCGGGTCGAGGATCACCGGTCCGGACGGAGTCACCTCGCGGGCCAGGTCGGCGCCGGCCATCGACGGCTCGGCACGGACGCGGTCCATTGCCTCGCCCTCTGACATGTCGCCGGGGAACACGCCGCCGCGCATCGCACCACGGTCGCGGATGTGACGCACGAGCGCACGGGTGTCGATTCCGCAGAGCGCGGGCACACCGCAATCCGCCAGCCAGGTCAGCCAGCCGCCTTCGGCGTGCGGCGCGTCCTCGCGGTCGACGCCTTCGCGCATGATCACGGCCCGCGCGTGGATGCGATCGGACTCCATGTTGTCGGCGCAGACGCCGTAGTTGCCGATCAGCGGATAGGTGAAGACGATGATCTGGCCGCCATAGCTCGGATCGCTGACGGCCTCCTGATATCCGGACATCGAGGTGTTGAAGACGACCTCTCCGGTCGCGGCGATCGGCGCACCGGCCGCGTCGCCGTCGAAGCGGGTGCCGTCCTCGAGCAGCAGGTAGGCGCTCACCGGACCGCCTCGATCGCGAACGACCGCTCGCGGAAGGCGACGGCGCCCGCGGCGATCGTCATCCGCACGCGGCCGGTCAGCTTGCGCCCACCGAAGGCGCAGTTGGCCGACCGGCTCTCGTAGCCCGAGTCGCCGACGTCCCACTCGGACGACAGGTCGACCAGGCAGATGTTCGCCGGCGCGTCCTTGACGAGCGTCGGCACGACGATGCCGAACGGCGCGCCGCCAGCGGTCATCCGCTCGACGAGCAGCGCCAGGTCGATCACGCCGGGCAGGACGAGGTCGGTGTGGATCGCCGCGAAGGCGGTCTCGAGCCCTGTCACCCCCATCGGAGCGAGCTCGAACGGCTCCTCCTTCTCCTCGCGCGAGTGCGGCGCGTGGTCGGTGGCGATGCAGTCCAGCACGCCCGCCCTCAGTCCGGCGATCAGCGCCTGGCGGTCGTCCTCGCTACGCAGCGGCGGGTTCATCTTGAAGTGGGTGTCGAGCGAGCGGACCTTGTCGTCGGTGAGCAGCAGGTGGTGTGGCGAGGCCTCGGCGGTCACCTGGACGCCGGCTGCCTTGGCCTGCTCGAGGATCTCGACCGTCTCGCGCGCCGAGACATGCTGGATGTGGATGCGCGCGTCCTCGAAGTCGGCGAGCTCGCAGTCGCGCGCGACCATCGTCGACTCGGACACCGAAGGCACGCCGGCGAGCCCGAGGACGGCCGACACCTCGCCCTCGTGCATCACGCCGCCCGCCGACAGCGTCGGGTCCTCCTCGTGCAGCGCGATCACGCCCCCACAGAGCCGCTGGTAGCGCAGCGCCTGGCGCATCACGCCGGCCGAGCGGATCGGCAGGCCGTCGTCGGTGAAGGCGACGGCGCCGACGTCGGCGAGCTCGGCCATCTCGGTGAGCCGCTCGCCCTTCTGGCCGACCGTGACCGCGGCGGTGAAGCCGGTCGGGATGCGTGCCTCGGCGCGGGCGCGCTCGCGCAGCGACCGCAACACCGGGGCGGAGTCGACGACCGGGTCTGTGTTCGGCATCGCGAGGATCGCGCAGAAGCCCCCGGCCGCCGCCGAGCGCGTGCCGGTGTCGATGTCCTCCTCGTCCTCGCGGCCGGGTGTGCGCAGGTGGACGTGCGGATCGACGAAGGCTGGGAAGGCGTGTAGCCGCTCGCCCTCGACCACCTCGGCGCCGACCGGTGCCTCGAGCGAGCCGGGCGCGCCGATCTCGGCGATCGTGCCGTCGCGAACGAGGATGTCGCCGGGACCGTCGAGACCGGCACGGGGGTCGAGCAGCTGTGCGCCGCGGATCAGGACAGTGGCGTCCGGGACCGGCGCCCTGTCGAGCCGACCCGCCTCAGGCGCCTGTGGAACAGCGCTGACGTTCATGCCGGCTGCGGCTCCGTCGTCTCGCTGGTGGAGATGCCGCGGGCCTGACCGCCGTTCGGACCGGCGCCCTGGCCGCCCGCCAGCAGCTCGTAGAGCACCGCCATCCGCACGACGACGCCCGACTCGACCTGCTCGGCGATCAGCGCCTGCGGCGAGTCGATCACCTCGGCAGCCAGCTCGACGCCGCGGTTGACCGGGCCCGGGTGCATCAGCAGCTGGCCTGGGCCGAGCCGCCTGCCGTCGATCTGGTACCGCGCGGCGTACTCGCGCAGGGAGGGGATCTGGGCCCCGGTCATCCTTTCGTGCTGCATCCGCAGCGCGTAGACGACGTCCGCCTCGCCGAGGTCGTCGAGCGAGTAGGCGACGTCGCAACCGAGCGCCTCGATGCCGCGCGGGATCAACGTCGGCGGGCCGCAGACGGTGACCTTGCAGCCCATCCGGGCGAAGGCGAGGATGCCCGAGCGCGCGACGCGGCTGTGCATCACGTCGCCGACGATCCAGACCTTGAGCCCTTCGAGCGTCCCGGTCCGGCGGCGCAGCGTGTAGAGATCGAGCAGCGCCTGGGTCGGGTGCTCGTGCTTGCCGTCGCCCGCGTTGATCACCGATGCGCTCGTCCAACGAGCGACCAGAGCAGCCGCACCCACGTTCGGCGAGCGGAAGACGAAGGCGGCCGGGTCGTAGGCCGAGAGCGTCTGGACGGTGTCCTTGAGCGACTCGCCCTTCTCGACCGACGAGCCCGACGCCTTGACGTTGACGAGGTCGGCTGACAGCCGCTTCTCGGCCAGCTCGAACGACGAGCTCGTGCGCGTCGAGGCCTCGTAGAAGAGGTTGATGATCGTGCGGCCGCGCAGCGTCGGGACCTTCTTGATCTCCCGGCCCGAGACCTCGGCGAAGCTCTCTGCACGGCGCAGGATGCGCTCGATGTCGGAGCGGCCGAGGTCGTCGATCGAGAGCAGATGGCGCTTCATGGCTCGGTCCTCCTTACCGTTATCTCGGCGTCTACGGCGATCGTGACGCAGTCCTCTCCGTCGAGCTCCTCGACATGGACCTGGACCCTCTCGGATCGCGCGGTCGGAAGGTTCTTGCCGACGTAGTCAGGGCGGATCGGCAGCTCGCGGTGGCCACGGTCGGCGAGCACGGCGAGCTGGACTCGGCGCGGCCGGCCGTAGTCGAAGAGGGCGTCGATCGCGGCGCGCACGGTGCGGCCGGTGAAGAGCACGTCGTCGACGAGCACCACGGTCGTCTCCTCGACGGGGAAGTCCACGTGCGAGGCGTGGACGACCGGGCTCGACTCGGGGTCGCGCAGGCCGACGTCGTCGCGGTAGAAGGAGATGTCGACGTCACCGAGCGGAACCGGCTCGCCGACCAGCTCGGCGACCTGATCGCGCAGCCTGGCGGCCAGGACGGCGCCGCGACGGTGGATCCCGACGATCGCGAGCGGCTCGCCGCCGTTCTTCTCGACGATCTCGTGAGCGATGCGCACAAGCGTGCGCCGCACGTCATCGCGGTCGAGGACGACCTTCTGGCTCAAGCGATCTACGTCCTTCCTGGCCTCACGGGACCGGGTTAAAGGAACAGCTAGGCGAGCCTAGCAAGCAGGTCGGCCGGGCGGGCGATTCAGCCCTCGACGTAGCGCTCGTGGACCGGCTCGCCGCGCTCGGGGAACGGGATCTCGATCCGGTCGAAGTCGCGCGGGACGATCGTGTTGGCGAACTCGTCGCGCCCCTCGTCACGCAGCGGCCCGGCCGGGTAGCGCATCGAGAGGTGCGTGAGGGCGAGCATCTCGACGTCGGCGTCGGCGGCGAGCATCGCGGCCTGGCGGGCGGTCGAGTGGCCGGTCTCGCGGGCACGGGCGAGGTCCTCGTGCATGAACGTGGCCTCGTGGATGAGAACGTCGGCCTGGTGGGCGACGGCGCGCGTCATGTCGCAGGGCGTGGTGTCCCCGCTGATCACGATCTTGCGCCCGTGGCGAGCCTCGCCGAGCACCTGCTCGGGCTTGACCTCGCCGTTCGAGCCTTGGACCGTCTCGCCGCGCTGGAGCCGCCCGAAGTCCGGCCCGGGCGTGACGCCCAGCTCGATCGCCTGCCCCTCGTCGAAGCGCCCCGGGCGGTCGTCCTCGATCAGCGCATACCCGAGCGCCGGCACGCGGTGGGCGACCGAGAAGGCGGCGATCACGTAGTCCTCGCGGGCGAGCTCCTCCCCGCTCTCGACCTCCACGAGCTCCACACGGAAGCCCGGGTTGCCGACGATCGGCGCGAGCACGCGGAACAGCTGCTCCAGTCCTGTCGGTCCGTAGACCGTCAGCGGCCGCTCGCGGCCCTGCAGTCCGAAGGTCTTGAGGAGCCCTGGCAGCCCGAGCACGTGGTCGGCGTGGAAGTGGGTGATGAACACCTCGTCGAGATCGACGAGGCCGACCGACCGGATCATCTGGCGCTGCGTGCCCTCGCCGCAGTCGAACAGCAGCCGCTCTCCCCCGCGCCGGATCAGCGTTGCCGGAAGCCCTCGCCGCGCCGTGGGCGCGGAGCCGGCCGTGCCGAGGAAGACGACGTCGAGGTCCATGAGATCGCGTATCTTCGCTCAGTCGAGCGTCACGAGCTCGAAGGCGATGCCGTCGCGGGTGGTGCGGGCGAGCCCCATCGTGTGGTTGGTCGAGCGGCGGCGCTCGGTGGGACTGCCGGGATTGAAGATCTGGAAGCCGTCGCCGGCCTGCTCGTGGAGGGGGATGTGCGAGTGGCCGAAGACTACGGCCGCGGCGTCGGGGAAGCGGCGCCGCATGCGGGCGAGACGGCCGGCGCGCGGACCGCCGTCGTGCACGACGGCGAGGGTCTGTCCGCCGACGTCTATCGACAGCTCGGCTGGCAGGCGCGTGCGCACCTCGGCGCTGTCGACGTTGCCGTGCACGCCCTGGACCGGCGGGCCGATGGCCCTGATCTCCTCGACGACCGCGAGCGTGCTCCAGTCGCCTGCGTGGACGATCAGGTCGCTGCCGCGCAGGAGTTCGACGCAGCGCTCAGGGAGGCGGCGTTTTCCCTTCGGGAGATGAGTGTCGGATATCAGCGCGACCAGCATGTCCGCCAACCCTTACCCATCGCGCTTAAGGTGCCGCGGATGCGACTGGACGGGCGCGAGCTGCTGGCGATCTTCGCCGGAGGGTTCGTGGGCACGGTGCTCCGCGCCGATCTGGCCGAGGCTTGGTCCCACGATCCGGGCGCCTGGCCGTGGGCGACCTTCCTCGTGAACATCGCGGGCACCGCTCTGCTCGGATATCTCGCCACGACGCCGCACGCGCGGTTGGCCGTGTCGGCCTACCGACGGCCGCTGCTCTGCACAGGTCTCTGCGGTGGGTTGACGACGTTCTCGGCGCTCCAACTCGAGCTGCTGTGGATGCTCGACAACGACCGCTATGGCCTGGCGGCGACCTACGCGACGACGAGCGTCGTGCTCGGCCTACTGTCCGTGGCGGCGACGGTCGCCCTCGCCCGGCATACACGGGTGCCCGCGTGAGCCCGCTGCTGCTGATCGGCGTAGGCGCGCTCGGCGGACTGGGCGCCGTCGCGCGGTTCCTGCTGGCGGGCGCGGTGTCGGTCCGCCTCGGGCGCTCGTTCCCGTTCGGCATCCTCGCGGTGAACGTCAGCGGCGCCTTCTTGCTCGGAGCGCTGATCGGCATTTCCCCTTCGCGCGACGTCACGTTGATCGTCGGCACAGGCGCGCTCGGCGGATTCACCACCTTCAGCACCTGGATGCTCGACACCCAGCACCTGGCCTACCGCGGACGCACTGGCCTTGCGGCCGTGAACGTCACCGGGAGCCTCGTCGTAGGGCTTCTCGCCGTCTGGCTGGGTCGCTCTCTGGGCGGGTGAACCCCTATCTTCGCGACCGGGCGGGTTGCGACCCTTCGGGCCGATGTTCGCCTTTACTTCTCGACACTCTGAGCGGCATGTCGTCGTGCTCAGGAGGGCGGCCTAGGTGGAGCGCATCCCCACAGACTCATATCGCGAGCTGGCGCAGATCAACCTCGAGACGCGAGAGCGCCGCTCGGTGCTCGATGGCGACGAGCCCTTCGACACGAGAACCGGGCCGGTCGGGTGGATACTCACTTCCGGCGATTCGAACGAGGGCATGGCCGCTGATGACGAGCGGGATTCGACGGTCGTGCTTCTCGTACCAACAACGGATCTCGACAGCGACGAACTCTTCACTGTCCGGCTGGACTTCTACTACCGCTCGGCCGGCCTCGCCGTTCTACTCGGCTGCCCCGAGGCGTTGCCGCGGTCGGTGCTCGACGTAATGATTGAGCGAATCGAGCTTGTCCTCTGCGAGGCGGACCTGGATAGCGAGCACCACCTTGACCTCGCCTGGGACGCCGAGGGCATAGGTCTTCGGGTCCTGCGAGACAGGACGCGCCGTATCGAGCAATCCGTGCGCGACGCGCTCGCGGACGACCACCTCACCGATGCGGACTACCGGGCGCTTCGCACCTACCCCGAGCGCCTCGCTCGCGTAGAGCGTCTCGCGGCGACGATGGCCGACTCCGAGCCTGAGAAGCGCTCCTTCGAGATAAAAGCTCTCTATTCGGCCGAGACGATCAGGATCGCGCACTTCCACCAGTGGGTCCAAGAGGACGCCGACGATGCCCGGAATGCTGTGACGAGACTGTCGGGGCTGTTGTCGAGCCAACAGATCGTCTTGACGCAGAGACAAGCGGCGGACACAGCAAGATTCCAACGAATCGTCACGATTGTCGGTGCGGCCGTACTGGTACCTGGTCTTGTAGCAGCGATCTTCGGCGCCAACGTGGGATTCCGCGGACGAGACAGCACCGAGGCGTTCTGGGCGATGCTGATCCTGATGGCGGGAAGCGGAATCGCGTCGTTCGCCGTCATTCGCTCGTTTGAGACCGACCTCTGGACGGATCTTGCACAGCGTCGGGTGTTCGTGTGGATTGGACACACGGTGACCGACAAGGTTCGGGTGCTCGTGTGGGCCCTAGTCGCGATTCTCGCGTTGGGTGCTGGTATCGGCTTGCTGCTAACGAGCGAGAGCCAACGGCCTCTTCGAGTCAGGCTAGTGGTTCAAGCGTCCAGCCGTCCAGGCCGAGAGCCCAAGGGCCCCGTCCCGAAGCCAGCCACCGCAGCCGGCGCGGCAACCTGTACGGAAGCAGCGTCCCTAGTTACTACAGAGGCCGAGCTCGCGCGGCATTGGCGGACCTGCTTTGGACCGCCAGATGGCCAGGAGGAACCTTCAGGCCCACGAGACAAGAGTCGCGAAGCCGCCGCTGTGCGGTGTCCCGCTCAGCGTTACCCGGCCGCGGCCTCGGGCGACGACGTAGCGCGGCGCAGCGCCTCGGCGATCAGCGCGCGGAGCGGACGCTAAGCGTAAGCCTGGCGATCCAGGAGGCGGCTTGCTGGTGGTCGTCGATCACCTCAACCGCCGCGGCGACCTCGGAAGCGCCGTTCAGCGAAGCGAGCAGCTCCGCGGTGACGCAACTCACGTGCCAGCGGTTGTGGCTGAAACCGATCTCCAGCAGCAGTGATGATCAGGCGGTGCACGGCGAGGTCGGTCGTGATGCCGAAGATGAACTGGAAATGGTCGGCGACAGTGTCGCAGTAGTCGGTTGCCGTGAATTCACCACGGAGTAGGGTCAAATGCTCAAGGGGCATCCGCGCGGTGCCTAAACCCCGACCACGAGGAAGGGAACGGACATGGCCGCATGGCTGAAGACGTTCCGCGAGGGCAACCCGCTCTCGCCCATCAACGACCCCGCCGACCTACCGCCGGTCGATACGGAGTCCGTGTTCCTAGAGCCGCTGAGCGTTAACTCGGACGGCACCCCGAAGCTCACCAAGCATGGTCAGCCCCTCGGCAAGCCGAGCTGGGAACCTGGACACCTGATCGGCGCGTACTGGAGTGGCTCCTACTCAGTCGACGCGGTATGGGTCGTCACCGACACACCCGAGGAGAGCCAGCGCGTCGACTGGGCGTGGGAAACGCCCGTCCGCCTCGTAGCCAGGGACACAACCGTGACCATCAAGCGGCTCGGCGTCCGCCCCCAGTCGCTCATGCGGCGCGTGCGCCTGCGGCTTCGACCCGAGCAAGAGACCCTCCTGCGTCGCATTTTCGGCGTCTAGGGTCTTCGAAACACCAAAGGGCGCGGCCCCCTTGCGAGACAATGAACTCCTTGCGGAAGCCCAGGCCGTACATGCTGCGGCGCTCGATAAGGCGATCTGGGTTCCTTGCGGCTTTCAATACCTCTTGTTAGGTTGGCGTTCATCAGCAGGCCACAAGAAGGAGGGTGGTATGGGTTCCCGCATCGACTTGGTAGGGACGTTTGAGCGTCGCTTTGGTGCTCACCGGCTTGAGGATCGCGGAGTCGAGGTACTGACCGCGGAGGGAGCAGATGCCGTAGCCGCCGTGGTGGGTTCACAGCCCTGCGGTCCGCAGCACACCGGTGGATGCTGCAGCAGCACTGTCGTGGAGCTCGCGTTTCCGGGCCTTGCGAGGTAGTGCGTCGTATTCTGTTTGCGCCGGGTTCCGCGCTACTGAATTCACAGCTGTTTGCATAAGTACACGGATGGCGACGACGTTGAAGTCGCCAGTTCGGCTATACGGCTTGCGGGCCTAGGCGGGCTGCTGCAGCAGCCCGACCTCCGAGTTCGGAGGATGATGGGCCGCAACGCCGTATGGCTGTTTCAGTCGCGTGAGGGCTCCGCTGCCGTCAAGTTCCATGACCTCCAAACGGCGGACTCAGCGGAGCGATGTCGCGTCGAGACCGCCGCCCTTGGTGTTCTTACTAGACACCGGAAGCACTTTCGGGGCTGGTCGACGGTTATCGATGTTGTTGAGGAGGCGGGCGTGGTCGTCACAACCGTTCCGAGCGATCAGAACGCCTGGCGGGACGCGCACAGACTCGTGCGGGCAGACGAGGCGGTAGACGTGGCTACCGGTGTCGGCACGATGTTGGGGATTCTCCATACCCGGGTGGATGCCGAGTCTTGGCCCACGGTAGGCATAGCCGACGCATTTTCCGAGGATCTGCCGGCCCCCGCCCAGCTGCTTTTACGGCAGGTGCTCGCAAATACGCCGTTCGAAGCGAAAGTGCCGGATGACGACGCAGGGTCGTCTCTAGACAATCTCTGTCTTCACGGCGATGTGCGCCTGAGCAACATCCTGCAGCATGCGGCTCCGGGCGAGTATTCGCTTGTGGACTTCGAAACCGCCAGGCTCGGGCCTGCCGAGCGCGATGTCGGTCAGCTGCTGCAGGAGTTTCTTGCCGCCGCCGTTCGCGCGGGAACTAATGCAGAGATCATCTTGGGCCCATTCCACACGACTCTGATCAGGACTTACGAGCGAGTTACCGGGCACCGTCTGGACGCATCCGCCGTCGTTCGCTGCTGCTTGGACGCAATAGTCGTCGCTTCGTTCGAGTACGAGCGCGGTCGCGAGCGCTTGTCGCGGCAAACTCTCCAACTACTCGAGCTCGGGCTGCAACTGTCGAGCGCCACTCGGACCTGACCCGCGCCTCGCACCTTGCAGGACGACCTAATCACACTCTCTTCACGGCTGGCGCCGCGCGCCGAAGCTTTGCGGGCCGCCGCAAGGGAGACGGCAATCAACACGCTGTATTGCTGGTTGGTGGCTCAGAACCTCGAGGACGGTCAGCCCCTCCATACGCTTCCAGTTCACACGAGTGCAGACGTGTCGGCAGGGATCGACGTCATACACGGGTTCGCTGGCGGATACGCTGCCCCCGAGTTCGTCGTCCGGGATTGGGCCGTGAACCCGCAAACTGGCGAGTTTCGCTGCCGCCATCTCGGTCGCGTGGTGAGGGTCCGGCCTGGCGATTACCTGCTTCTTGACAAGAGCCGCGCGTTGATCAGAACCCGCCGGCTCATCGAGCGGCCTGAGCGATTGGCGGCTGGCCTCCGATCGGCCGTGCCTATGACCGCGGCAGACGAGTGGCCGCAAGGTCGGCTCTACATCAATCTGGCCGTCGCGGACTGGGCGGCATTCTTCGGAGAACTCATTACACGACTCGACGGTGCGGAGATGGCTTATGAGATCAAGTGGTTTGTTCCCGCAGAGGCGACTCGTCGGGTGGATCCAACCATTCTGTATTTCGGACTGCCACGATGGCGCGCCATTCTCGGTGCTGTCGCCGCCTCGTTAGCTGAGACCGGCGCCAGTCCACGTCGCGGGACGCCCGCGCTAACCCTTGAGCTTTCGGAGGGTGTGGCGTTTGCAACCACTCCGCACGGATTTTCGAGTTTCGGGCGCCTGACCGCCACAGTTGCCTATGAGGCGATTCGCGATATGACGGCCGAGAATTCCTCGGGGATGGGCGCCTCGCTCGATAGCAAGCTTCGTTCTCATGACCGGGTGCCCCCTCGGGCATATTGCACCGCCCGGGAGTACGCAGGGTTCGAGCTGGGATCGATAGGTCTGCCGCGTCCGGCGGTCACAAAGAGTGAGACGCCTTCGATCGACCGAGGCTCCCGCCTCACGCTTACGCTCGGCATGGGCGCCCTTGCCCGAGGTGCGCCAGGCTTGGTGGTCCCGTGGACCGATCCCACGCCTGGATCAGGGGCCTTAAGCGAGCACCGGACGGCAACTGACCTCTACGCGGGGACCGCTGGGCATCTGCTCGCGGCGGCGCACGAGGAACTGACGGCTTTTACGGCTGCCCCTCCCGAGGCCGATATTGACAGCTGCTGGCCGGTCGACAGCCGCTTCGCTCACGGGTACCTGTCAGGCACGCTAGGCAGTGTCCTGGCGCTCGCTGAGACGGATGTCGAGCACCTAGACATTGACCGCCTATCGGCGATGCTCGAACACGTCACGACGAATGATCGGACGTCTATAGATGCCTCGAGCGGACTGGCAGGCTCGCTCATGGCTTTGGTCGGAATCATCAGGGCGTGCGGGTCAGGCGGTGGCAAGCTGCTCGATCACGCGGCTGCATGGGCCCAACTGCTAGTCGAGCTATCGAAACGCCACAGCCTTCCTGGAGGCTTCGCTCACGGCTCGCTTGGCGTGGTCTGGGCTCTGTTTGTGGCCTCGGTCGCCACGGAGGACCGAAATCTACGACAGCGTGCGCTGGATCTCCTCGACACGAATGAGGGATCGGGAGCCTACTTCCGATGGTGCGACGGAGCGATCACGTCGGTCGTCACGTCCGCCTTGATTCGCCAGACAAGGATCGATTGGACATCCGTCGAGCGCGAGCTAACCCATAGCCTCGCTGAGAGCGAGCCCCCCTTCGACGGAACCCTTTGCCACGGACTAGGAGGAAGCCTTGCGCTTCTCGCGTATGCCAGCGAGGCTGAGTTCTCCGAGGCCGGAGAAGCCGTAGTTAGGCGACACCGGGAGTGGATCAGCGCAATCGACGCCGTCGACATCCGCTGCCGAGTCGGCGACGGACCGTCCGCGGGGCTTTTCGACGGGCCACTTGGTCTTGCCTACGCCCTAGTGATCTCCTCATCAGGCGTTAGGCGGCGAGGTCCCTCCCCCCTCCTTCCCGGCTACATCCCCTCGGCGTCGAGTCTTCCCAAGCCGAAGAGCGGCACGTCATCGTCGGAGGGTACACCCGCGAAATAGCAGTCCGGCCGGGTAGCTCAAGGATGCGGCAACCCCTATCCTCGCGACATACGCGCCCGTAGCTCAGTGGATAGAGCGCTTGCCTCCGGAGCAAGAGGTCGCTGGTTCGAATCCAGCCGGGCGCACTAGGCAATGGCCCAGGGGCTCACCGAAGCGCTCGGCCGTCGGCCGGGTCGAAGAGGTAGATCCAGTCGAGGTCCACGGTCAGCTCGAGCGACTGGTCGACGGCGACGGGGGTGCGTGCCGGCAGCGTCGCGACGAAGTACGGCCGATGGTCGTCGGCGAGGAGGCGCACGTCATTGCCGGCGGTCGGAGCGATGGCGGCGTCGAGATGAGGAGCGTCGACCGGGAACACCACCTGGCGCTCTGATCCGAGCTCCTCCACCACCATCGGAGTGACCGAGATCGAGGTCCCGCCGGTCGTACCCAGGTGGAAGTCCGACGGCCGGATGCCGACGACGACATGCTCCGGCAGGGTCCCGACAACTTCGTGGGGCAGTGGAAGCGTCCAGTCCCCCACTCGCACCATCCGGTCCTCGACCCGGCCTGGCGCGAGGTTCATCCGCGGCGAGCCGATGAAGCCGGCGACGAACAGGTTTGCCGGGCGCTCGTAGAGCTCGAGCGGCGTTCCGCACTGCTGGAGGACGCCGTCGCGCAGCACGGCCACGCGCGTGCCGAGAGTCATCGCCTCGACCTGGTCGTGGGTGACGTAGACCGTCGTCACACCGAGCCGGTCGTGAAGGCGCGCGAGCTCGGCACGCATCGATGTCCGCAGCCCCGCGTCGAGGTTCGAGAGCGGCTCGTCCATCAAGAACGCCTGCGGCTGGCGGATCATCGCCCTGCCGAGCGCCACGCGTTGGCGCTGGCCGCCCGACAGCTCCGCCGGCCGCCGACCGAGCAGGCCCTCGAGTCCCAGCATCCGCGCGACCTCGCCGACCTGCTCGGCGCGCGCGCCCTTGTCGATCCCGCGCAGCTTGAGGCCGAAGCCGAGATTGCGCTCGACGGTCATGTGCGGGTAGAGCGCGTAGTCCTGGAAGACCATCGCGACGTCGCGGTCCTCGGGAGCTACCCGGGTCACGTCGCGCCCGCCGATGTGAACGGAACCGCGGGTCAGCGTCTCGAGCCCGGCGATCGCCCGCAGCAGGGTCGACTTGCCACAACCCGAGGGCCCGACCAGCACGAGGAACTCCCCCGGCGAGATCTCGAGGTCGACGTCGGCGACCGCCACCGTCCCGTCGTAGCTCTTCGAGACGCCGCGCAGCTCGATGCTCGCCACGCCTCAGCCTCCCCCGCGTGAGCTGCCGGCGTAGAGCCCACGAACCATGAGCCGCTGGGTCGCGAGGTAGAGCAGCACGATCGGGATTATCGACAGCAGAACGCCGCTGATGACGACGGGCACGCCCGACGTCTCGCGCCCGGCCAACGTCGTAAGGCCGGCCATCAGCGGACGGTGCTCGTCGGACTGCAGGAAGATCAGCGCGATCAGCAGGTCGTTCCAGACGAAGAACGCCGTCACGACCGCCAAGGTCGCGATCGCCGGCTTCGACAGCGGGACGATCACCTCGCCCAACACGCGCAGCGGTCCGGCGCCGTCGATCCGCGCCGCATCGAGCACGCTGCGTGGGATGCCGCGGAAGAACCGGGCGAGCATGTACACGGCAAACGGCAGCGCCAAACCGGCGTAGATGAGGATGACGCCCAGGTAGCTGTCGATCAGGTCGAGGCGCGCGAACTCGACGAACAACGGCACGACGAGCAGGATCGGCGGGATCACCATCAGCGCCGCGATCAGCTTCAGCAGGACGCCCGACCCTGGGAGCTCGAAGTACGTCAGCGCGTGCGCTGCCAGGATCGCCACCGCGATCGCGATCGCGGTGCTCGCTCCGGTCAGCAGCACGCTGTTTGCGAGCCAGCGGACGAAGTCGCCGATCGCGAACAGGCGGTCGAAGTTCGAGAGCGTCAGGCCACTCGGCAGGCCGCCGGGGTCGGATGCGTAGTCGTCGCCCGGCCGGATCGACGTCGCGATCAGGAAGTAGAGCGGGACGAGCGTCAGCGCGGCGAGCGCCCACAGCGCCACCTTGCCGGCGACCGAGCCGAGGCGCCCGCTCAACTGGCCGCCCGCCGCCGCCGGGCCGTGCGCGCGATCGCAGCTGCGGCTGCCCCGAGCGCGAACGCCGCCAACACCGCCACCAGCATCATCACGCCGACGGCCGCCGCGATGCCGATGTCCTGGCCTCCGGAGCCGCCGCCGAACATCCGCCGGTATAGGAAGATCTCGAGCACCGATGTCGCGTTGGCCGGCCCGCCGCCGGTGAGCACGTAGACGTAGGCGAACACCCAGCTGAGCATCGTCACGGCGGCGAGGACGACGTAGAGGCCGGCGACGTCGCGCGCCTGCGGGAGCGAGACGTGCCAGAGCTGGCGCCACCAACGCGCGCCATCGAGGCGGGCGGCCTGGTAGAGCTGCTCGTCGACCCGATCGAGGCGCGCGGAGAAGATCAGCACGCCGAGTCCGAGCTCCTTGACCACGATCAGCACGAGCAAGCTCCAGATTGCGATGCCGGCACTCGACAGCCATGGCTGCGAGATGAACGAGAGGCCGATCCCGTCGAGCGTCCCGTTGAGCAGCCCGTCGCCGCGCAACACCTGACGCATGGCGAGCGCGAAGGCGGGGATCGGCAGCACGTAGAGCAGTGCGATCAGCCCACGCTGCAGCTGCCAGCCGGGCCAACGCTCGCGGAGCGCCGCTGCGACCAGAACCGCCAGCACGGCGAGCAGCGGCACGGCCAGCAGCAGTCGTCCGCTGTTTGCCAGCGAGTTGTGGAACTCAGGGTCGTCCCACACGGTGCGGTAGTTGTCGAGCCCGACGCCGAAGGTCCTCTCGTACGTGACGACGTCCTGGGTCGACAGCTCCACCAGCCGGACGAGCGGATATCCGAAGACAAGTCCGAGCAGTGCGAGTGCCGGCGAGAGCAGCAGAAGGGCGGTCAGGCCCCGCTTCGCACGGCTTCCGGCGCCCGTCACTTGCCCTAGGCTACTTCGAGGTCGCGGTGACCTGTCCCTGCCACTCGCCGAAGTCGTCCGCGATGCGCTGGTTGGCGTCGAGCCAGCGCTGATTGGTCTCCTGCGCGGTGCGTGCCGCCTGGTCGGGTGTCATGTCGCCGGCCAGCAGCTTGCCGACGACCGGCCAGATCCACTCGTCGACGGTGGGTGGCGAGGTGTAGTAGAGCGCGAAGTAGCTGTCGTTCCTGCCCCAGTCGAGCATCTGACGGCTCGCCGCGCCGTCGGGCTGGACGTCGAGGCGATCGTCGCCGAGCTCGGCTCCCGCGTCCTCGTAGAGCGCCGCGCTGCGCTCGGGCGAGTGCATGAACTCGATGAAAGCGGCCGCCTCCTCCTTCTGGTCGGAGAAGGAGGGAATGGCCGCGAAGTGCCAGGCGTTCGGATACTTGCTCGCCAGCGGGCTCTCATCCTGGCATGGCGTGAGGAACGCGCCGAGCTTGTCCGAGCCGAGCTTGCGCTCCCAGCTGACGACCGTCGGAGCGACGGGAGTCGCGATCGCGGCCTTGCCCTGCAGCAGCTGATCGAAGCCCTCGTAGAACCCGAGATCGAACAGGTCGTCGCCGTACATCCCGGCCTTCTCGGTCGCCTGGATCTTCTCGAAGGTCTGCCTGAACGCCGGCTCCTCGAGGCTCCGCTTGCCGAGGAAGCCGTCGAACCACTCGTCGGCGTCGTCTATGCCGCAGGCCTGGAAGAACAGCCAGGGCCAGTCCGCGTAGAACTGGTCCTTCATGCCGGCGCCGATCGGAGTGATCCCGGCGGCGTCGAGCTTACGCCCAACCGCCAGCAGCTCGTCGAAGGTCGTCGGCGGCTTCTCGGGATCGAGCCCCGCCTTGCGGAAGAGGTCCTTGCGGTAGACCCACGGGTTGCCGATCGAGTACATCGGCGCTCCGTAGACCTTGCCCTGCCAGCTCGCGTAGTCCCGCGCTGCACCCGGGAAGTGGCTGAGCTCCTGCTCACCGAGCAGGCCGTCGAGCGGGGCCAGATTGCCGTTGAACATGTCCTCTTGGAACCAGCCGACGGGCCAGTAGAACTGGATGTCCGGGCCTTTCTGCGCGGCTTGGGACGCCTGTGCTGACTGCACGAGGTTGCCGGTCGTCTGCTCGACGAGCTTCACCTTGACCTGCGGGTTCTCGCGCTCGAAGGCGTCGGCAGTCGTCTTGATCCACCCCTTGAAGCCCGGCGCCTCCTCCTCGCCCCACCACCAGAACTCGACCGTGCCGCTCAGCTTGCCGTCGCTGGCCCCCGTGGCCTCGTCGCCGTCGTCGCCACAGGCCGCTAGCGCCGCGCCTGAGAGCAGGAACAGCACCGTCAACAGCACGCGCAACAGACGATCGGCGAAGCGTGTGCGCATCGAATCGAACCCTCTCACCAAAATGACTCTAACCAGCTTTGAGGCACAAGGAGCCGCCCTGGGGACATGGGCTTACTCTCCGCGGGTCCGGGCGAGCCTGATGTCCTCCACGCCCTCGCGCCACATGCGCTCGCACACCATCGCCAGATCGCGCAAAGCTGGTCCGACCACTCTGCCGAAGACGTTTCCGTCGACCGGTCCGTCGGGACCACGGACGAGCGCATCGGAGCCATAGATGAAGGCGATGTCGAAGAGGCCCGCCGGGCTTGCCGTGTAGGCCTCGTGCTTGTCCTTCCAAGCCGGAGGCAGGTGGAGGAAGAGGACGTCGCCGGCGCGCACGCGGTCCGTGCTGTTCTCCCGCTCCGGCACCGTGGCAAATGCATCGGCGAGCACGAACAGCTCCTTTCCGGACCGGCGTCCGTGGAACGCCGGCTTCTCGATCGGCAGCTCGGCCCAGATGGCGGCGCACGTCTCCGGTGCGTCCTCCCAAAGCAGCTCGATCGGGATCGCGGCTGCATAGGCCGGAACGTCGAGCAGCATGCCGTCGCCAGTCATCGCTGTTCGACCGAGATGTCGATGCTGTGCGCTCCGCCAAGCCAGACGGCGTCACCGAGCCGTGCAAGCTGGTCGACCTCGTCAACCGTCCCGACGCGCCTGTAGCGACGCGGGACGAGGCCTTGGTCGAGCGGCTCCACGAAGAGGTTGTCCTCTGCGTAGACCAGCACGAGCTGGCCGTCGCGCTCACGGCCCGACAGCTCCGGGTCGCCACCGAACGCGAAGATCTCGCCAGGCCGGCCGCGTACCTCCCCGTCCGGCTCGGCGTCGATCCCCGTCAGCTGCTCGACATGGGCGAAGCAGGCCGTCCCGTCGCGCTTGCAGTGGAAGAGCTCTATCTCGCGAGTGGGTCCCCCGTCGAAGATCAGGGACGCGATCGCGCCGTCGATCGAGCCGTGCGCCGAGACGCCGATCTCAGGGCACGCGAGCGACAGCCTCAGCGACGTGGGAGCCATCCGATGTCGGCCTCGTCGAAGAAGCTGTGCGCTCCGCCCTCGAGGTAGGCCTTGTGCGCGGAGGCGAGCCGGTCGCGATCGAGCTCGACGCCGATTCCCGGCGCCGACGGCACCGCGGCGCTGCCGCCCTCGGCCGAGAACATCGTCGTCGTGACGTCGCCGGTCAGGAACCCTGGCGCAAAGGCCTGGCCGGCCACGAGCCCGCAGTTCGGGCTCGCCGCATAGACGTGCATCGCCGCGGTCATCGCAATCGTGAGACCGCTGAAGGCATGGTGGGCTACGGGCAGGCCGGCTACCTCGCAGATCGCGATCGAGCGCCTCAAGGCGGCGAGCCCTCCCTCTTGGTGGGGATCGGTGACGATCACGTCGGCGGCCCCACGCTTGGCGATCTCGAATATCTGCCTCGAAGTCCAGCCGCCCTGGTTTGCGCCGATCGCGACACCAGACGCGTGGCGCAGTCTGACGAGCGCCTCGATGTCGTCCATGCGCACTGGCTGCTCGACGAACTCGAGATCGAAGGGCTCGAGCCGCTTCATCATCCGCACAGCGGTACCGACCGTCCAGGCCTCGTTCGGGTCGAGCCGCAGCCGCGGCCGTGGGCCGACACGCTCGCGCAGAGTCGCGACGAGCTCGACGTCGCGCTCCTCGTCCCACCCGCCCTTGAAGAAGAAGCTGTCGTAGCCAGAGGCGACCGCCTCCACAGCCTCGTCGGCCATCTCCGCAACCGACCGGCCCGAGGCCTGCAGGTAGTAGACGTACGGCTGACGGTCACGCAGGGCACCGCCGAACAGCCGGTGCAGCGGCTCCCCCACCGACTTGCCGAGCACGTCCCACATCGCCATCTCGAGGCCGGCGATGACCAGGTTGGCCGAGCGCTCGAACATGTACCAACCGGCCTCGTAGAGGATTCGGCTGACGTTGCGGTTGATGTCGCGTGCGTCGTGTCCGATCAGCAGCGGCGACAGCTCCTCGACGGTCGCAGTCAGGGCCTTCGGCCCCGGAGCGACGGGAAGGATCTCGCCGAGGCCGGTCGTGCCGTCCTCGGTGTGCAGTTCGACGATCAAGCTCGTCATGCCGCCGTGCTCGCCAAGCGCCCAGCGCTCCGGGCGCGTGAACGGAACCGACACCGGGGTGAGCTCGATCGCCTCGATGCGGGTCACGGCGTGCCCTCGATCGAGTAGCCGCCGTCGATCGTGAACGACGCGCCGTTGACGAAGCCCGGCGCGGTGGCCAGCCATACGGCCAGCTCCGCCACCTCCTCCGGGCGTCCGGTCCTTCCCGCCGGAATTCGCGCCAGCAACCGGCGCTGCTCGTCAGCGGCCATGCCGACATCGTCGTTGAGCGGCGTGTCGATGGTCCCCGGCACGATCGTCGAGCAGCGCACGCCGCGGCCACCCAGCTCCGCGGCGAATGCCCGCCCGAGCATCTCGAGACCGGCCTTCGCGGCGCAGTAGTGCGCGTAGCCCCGCCAGGCGAGGCGGCCGCACAGCGAGCCGATCAGGATCAGCGAGCCTCCGCCGCGCTCGACCATCCCTCGCGCCGCCTGCTGGCAGAGCGGGAAGGCGACGTTCATGTTGAGATCGACGATCGCGCGCCACTGCGCATCCGTCGTCTCCAGGATGTCGGATCCTGGGCCCCCACCGGCGCAGTGGACCAGCACGTCGAGCCCGCCCAGGGCAGCTTCCGCGTCGCGAACGACGTCGCGGGGATCGCCAACTAGCAAGTCACCTTCGAGTGAGAGGTCAGCGCCGCTCGAAGGACGGAGATCGTGACCGGCTACGGAGAACCCGGCTCCTCGCAACCCCGAGACGACGGCACTCCCGATGCCGCCGGCGGCCCCGGTGACGAGCGCGACCCCTCCTGCTCCGTCATCCCTCGCCATCGCAAGTGGACTCTAATCGAGCTTGCCCCGATACCAGTGGAAAGTCCGTGCGAGTCCGTCGCCGAGCGAGATCTCCGGCGTCCAACCCAGCTCGTCGCGGACGGCCGTCGAGTCGAGGTACTGGCGGTCGATCTCACCGTGGGGCGTGCCGTTGCCCTGAACGTCGGGATCGACGTCGGCGCCGGAGACGGCAATCAGGCGGTCGACGACCTCGCGCACCCCGAGCGGCGATCCCCAGCCGGCGTTCCAGGCGCGTCCGTGGAGAGACTCGTCGTCGAGCGAGGCGGCGATCGTCAGGTATGCACTGACGGCGTCCTCGACGTAGAGGTAGTCGCGCTCGGGCGTCCCGTCGGATCGGATGGTGGGCGAGTCGCCTCTGATCAAAGCGCGACAAGTGTCAGGAACGATTCGCGACCAGTTGAGGTCTCCCCCGCCGTACACGTTGGCGAGACGGGTCACGGCCACCGGCATGCCGTAGGTCGCGGCGAAGCTGCGGGCGATCATGTCCGTCGCGGCCTTGGACACGTCGTACGGATAGGTCGGCTGGAGCGCGAAGTCCTCGCGGTAAGGCAGCTGATCGTGCGAGCCATAGGCCTTGTCGGAGGACGCGACGACGACCCGCGACACCGGGTCCCCCACCACCCCCACGGCCCGGCAGGCCTCGAGCAGCACGTAGGTGCCGCGGATGTTCGCCTCGAAGGTGGAAAGCGGAGACCGGTTGGCCGTGCCGACGATCGTCTGCGCCGCCAGGTGGAACACCGCGTCGACGTCGTGCTCGTTGAGCACCCGCACCATCGACTCGTAGTCGCCGATGTCCGCCTGCACGATCGAGCAGCGCTGCTCGATCCCGTCAGTCCGGAAACGCGACTCGGGATCGAAGTCCCGCCGCGGCACGACGACCTTCGCGCCCTCGTCGAGCAGCCGCTCGGCGACCCACGAGCCGATGAAGCCCTGGGCCCCCGTCACGAGGACGGACGACCCGGCCGGAGTCCAGCTCACGCGGCTCGGCTAGCCGCCAGCGACGGCCGGGAGGATCGTGACCTCGTCGCCGTCGTTGACCTGCGTGTCGAGGCCGTCCAGGAAGCGGATGTCCTCGCCGCCGACGTAGACGTTGACGAAGCGGCGGAGGCCGCCGTCCTCGGCGATGCGGTCACGCAGGCCGTCGAAGCGGTCGTACAGGCCGTCGAGCACCTCGCCCACCGTGGAGGCCTCCTCCACCGCGGTCTCGGCCTCCCCGCCGGTGACGCTGCGCAGCTGCGTCGGGATCTTGACTGTGACGCTCATCCGGCGCGGCAGTCTATATCGACCGGGGGCTCACGCCCCCGGACCCCCGCGTCACCTGGCCGGCCCCGTCACGCGACGGCCTCGACGCCAGCTGCCGCGGTGAAGGACTCCACCGTCGGCTGGACGTCGATCGTCTCGAAGCTCCCGCGGACCGCGTCGAGGGTCTTGAGCCCCTCGCCGGTGATCACCAGCACGACGCGCTCGTCGGCACCGATGTCGCCGCGCTCGGCGAGCTTCGCGAGCGTCGCGGTGGTCACGCCGCCCGCGGTCTCGGTGAAGATCCCCGTCGTCTCGGCGAGCAGCTTGATGCCGGCACGGATCTCGTCGTCGGTGACCGCGTCGATCGCACCGCCGGAGCGGGTCGCGAGGTCGAGCGTGTACGGGCCGTCGGCGGGATTGCCGATCGCGAGCGACTTGGCGATCGTGTTCGGCTTGACCGGGGCGCAGAAGTCACGCCCGGCGTCCCACGCCTGAGCGACCGGCGAGCAGCCCTCGGCCTGGGCGCCGTTGAACTTCGGCAGCTCGCCCTCGACGAGGCCGACCTCGAGCCACTCCTCGAAGCCGCGCGCGATCTTCGTGATCAGCGAGCCCGAGGCGACCGGCACGACGACGCGATCGGGCAGCTCCCATCCGAGCTGCTCGGCGATCTCGTAGCCGACGGTCTTCGAGCCCTCGGAGTAGTACGGCCTCATGTTCACGTTCACGAACGCCCAGTCGCGCTCGCCCGAGAGCTCGGTGCAAAGGCGGTTGACGTCGTCGTAGTTGCCCTCGACCGCGACGAGGTTGGTGCCGTAGACGCCGGTCGCGAGGATCTTCTGCTCCTCGAGGTCGGACGGCACGAAGACGTAGGACTCGAGGCCCGCGGCGGCCGCATGGGCGGCGACGGCGTTGGCGAGGTTGCCCGTCGAGGCGCAGGCGACGACCTGGTAGCCGAGCTCCTGGGCCTTCGCGAGCGCCACGGTGACGACGCGGTCCTTGAAGGAGTGCGTCGGGTTGGCGGCGTCGTTCTTGACCCAGACCTCTCTCACGCCGAGCTGCTCGGCGAGCCGGTCGGCGCGCACGAGCGGCGTGATGCCGGCGGCCAGCGCCGTCTTCGGACGCGACTCGAACGGCAGGAAGTCGGAGTAGCGCCAGATGTCGTGCGGGCCGGCCTGGATGCGGCGGCGCGTCGACTCGGCCTCGAAGCCCGAGAAGTCGTAGGCGACCTCGAGCGGGCCGAAGCACCCCTCGCACACGTACCGCGCGTCGAGCGGGTACGTCGCTCGGCACTCCTTGCACTTCAAAGCCTCTACAGCCATGAAACCAGCCCCTTTTATGTCGAAAAGCCTCCGCCGCGTGCTTCGTGACGGAGGCCTCTAGGGGCTTCGCCACATCTTCCAGACCGTTCTTAGATCTGATGGACTTGGCACCTTTCCTCGCCGCCTTAGCGGTCTGGATGGTTGCCGGGGTTTCGTAGGGCCATTTCCCTCCACCCCTCTGGATGCGTACGGCTATGTCAGAGACGAAGAATAGCGCGGAAGAGGATGGAAGCAAGCCCGGAGGTAGAATCCCCTCTGTGACGCTCCCTTCCGACGACCCGCTCAGTCCGAGCCATGCCGAGCATCCCAAAGCCACGCTTCCGGCGCTCCGCGCGCATCGGACCCGACGCTGGGCCGTCGGCCCCTGCTGCTGAGCCGCGCGTCGAGATAGTCCATACCGATGGCTACGGCGCCACCGCCGAGGCGCCGGAGACCGGCGGGCTGCGCTGGATCAACATCGAGCAGCCGGGTCCGGTCGACCGCGCGTGGCTGCAGGAGCACTTCGACTTCCACCCGCTCGACTACGAGGACGTCTCGTCGCGCAACCAGCGACCGAAGATCGACGAGTACCCCGAGTACCTGTTCATCGTCCTGCACTTCCCGGTCTACGACAAGGCGGTCGGACGGCTGAACACCGCCGAGCTGGACATGTTCGTCGGCCCGGACTTCCTGATCACATTGCCGAACCGGCCGATCCCGCCGGTCGCCTACCTCTTCGACCGCTGTCGTTCGTCGGAGGAGATGCGAGAGCAGCTGCTCTCGAACGGCCCGGGCTACCTGCTCTACAAGATCGTCGACGACTCCGTCGACTACTGCTTCCCGATGCTGCGCAAGATCGGCAACAAGCTCGAGCAGGTCGAGGAGGACATCTTCGCCGGGCGGTCCGAGGAGCTCGTGCGGGACATCTCCAACGTCAAGCAGGAGATCATCAACTTCCGCAAGATCATCCGCCCCCAGCGCTCGACGCTGCGTGACTTCGAGCGCACCAAGCAGCGCTACATGGCGGACTCGCTCGACGTCTACTTCGACGACATCGTCGACGCCTCCGAGCGTGTCTGGGACATGCTCGAGAACTACAAGGAGGTCGTCGAGGCGCTCGAGGAGACCAACGAGTCGCTGATCTCCCACCGCGTCAACGACATCCTGCGCGTGCTCACCTCGATCAGCGTGATCGTGCTACCGCTGACGCTGCTCGCGAGCATCTGGGGCATGAACGTCGGAGTGCCCGGTGAGGGCAGCCACGCCGCCTTCTGGGTCGTGATCGGCGCGATGGTCGCGCTGCTGCTGGGGATGCTCGGGTACTTCCGCCGGCGCGGCTGGCTCTGACCCGCCGGCTGGCTTCGCGAAAGAGGGGTCGCGTACCCTGCCAGGCCATGATCGACCCGAGCATCTTCAAGGCGTACGACGTCCGCGGCCTCTACGGCGACCAGATCGACGAGGAGGTCGCCTACAGCGTCGGCCGTGGCTTCGCCCGCGTGCTGGCGGAGATGCAGGGCTCGAAGCCGGGCGACCTGCGACTCGCGCTCGGCCGTGACATGCGCCTCACCGCGCCGGCGCTCGCCGAGCGGTACGCGCGGGGGATGAGCGACGAGGGCGCCGCCGTCCTCGACATCGGGATGGTCGGCACCGAGATGCTCTACTGGACCGTCGGCTCGCGCGGACTCGACGGCGGGCTGATGTGCACCGCCTCGCACAACCCGAAGGCGTACACCGGCGCGAAGCTCGTCGGGCGCGGAGCGCTCGCGCTCTCGGGCGACTCGGGCATCGGCGAGCTGCGCGACCTGCTCGTCGGTGGCGGGCTCGGCGAGCCCGCGGACGCCGCCGGACCGATCGAGCACGACGACGTCGTGGAGCCGTTCCAGCGTGACGCGCTCGCCTGGATCGACGTCGATGCGGTCAAGCCGATCAAGGTCGTGCTCGACGGGGGCAACGGCATGGCCGGCCCGATGGCCGGCCCGCTGCTCGACCGGCTGCCGATCGAGCAGATCCGCACCTACTGGACGCCGGACGGCAACTTCCCCGACCACGAGCCGAACCCGCTGCTCGAGGAGAACCGCCAGTTCATCGTCGACAAGGTCCGCTCGGAGGGCGCCGAGCTGGGCATCGCCTGGGACGGCGACGCCGACCGCTGCTTCTTCATCGACGGCACGGGCGAGTTCGTCGACGGCGACTTCCTCACGGCGCTGCTCGCGAAGTCGATCCTCGAGCGCGAGCCCGGCGCGTCGATCCTCTACGACGTGCGCGCGAGCCGCGCGGTGCGCGACGTCGTCGAGCAGGCCGGCGGCACGGCGCACGTCAACCGCGTCGGGCACGCGTTCTTCAAGACGCGGATGCGTGACGAGGGCGCGGCCTTCGGCGGCGAGGTCTCGGGCCACTACTACTTCCGCGACTTCTACTGCGCCGACTCGGGCACGCTCCCGGCGCTGCTGCTGCTCGAGCTGCTCTCCAAGGAGGGCCGCACGCTCGCCGACATGCTGGCGCCGCTGCGCGAGCGCTACTTCATCTCGGGAGAGATCAACTCGACCGTCGCGGAGCAGGACGCGAAGATGGAGCAGATCGCCGAGGGCTACGCCGACGGCGAGGTCTCGTGGCTCGACGGCGTGTCGGTCGACTACGACGACTGGCACTTCAACGTCCGTCCCTCGAACACCGAGCCGCTGCTGCGCCTCAACCTGGAGTCGCTGGTCTCGCCCGAGCACATGGCGGAGAAGCGCGACGAGGTGCTCGCGCTGATCCGGGCGTGAGCGACGGCGCGCGGGACCCATTCGCGCCCGCGATCGACGCGGGGATCCACCGCCTCGCCATCCCGACCCCCTTCGCGGTCGGGCGGGTCAACGTCTACCTGATCGACGACGACCCGTTGACGCTGGTCGACGCCGGCCCCAACTCCGGCACGTCGTTCGACGAGCTGACGCGTGGCCTGGAGTCGCTCGGGCGGTCGCTCGAGGAGATCGAGCTGGTGATCCTCACCCACCAGCACATCGACCACCTCGGCCTGGTCGGGCTGGTGGCAGCACGCTCCGGCGCCGAGGTGGCGGCGATCGAGCACGCGGTGCCGATCGTCGAGAGCTTCTCGGAGGAGATGGAGGCCGACGACGCCTTCGCCAGCTCGGTGATGCTGCGGCACGGGATCCCGAAGGACGTCGTCGACGCGCTCAAGCAGGTCTCCCGTGCCTTCCGCGCATGGGGCGCGCCGGCGAAGGTGACGCGCGTGCTGCGCGAGGGCGACGAGCTGAGCTTCCGCGACCGGACGTGGAAGGTGCACTGGCGACCTGGGCACTCGCCCACCGACACGGTGTTCGAGGACGCCGAGCGCAAGATGCTGATGGCAGCCGACCACCTGCTCGCGCACATCTCCTCGAACCCGCTGATAACCAGGCCGCTCGACGGCTCAGACGAACGTCCCCAGTCGCTAGTGACCTACCTCGACTCGATGGCCGAGACGCGCAAGATGGACCTCGACTACGTCCTCACCGGCCACGGCGATCCCGTCACCGATCACCGCAAGCTGATCGACGACCGCTTCGCGATGCACCGCCGGCGCGCCGACAAGCTGCACCGGCTGATCTCCGAGCGGTCCCGCTCGGCCTACGAGCTCGCGCAAGCGCTCTGGGGAAACATCGCCGTGACGCAGGCCTATCTCACGCTCAGCGAGGTCCTCGGCCACACCGACGTGTTGCTCAACGCGGGCCGGGTACGGGAGCTCATGGATGGAGAGACGATCCGATTCGAGGCGGTGACGTAACCCACGTCTCACGGCGGGGTTAGCGTCTGCACCATGCCTTCCTCCCAGGCATCACCGACTCTGTCGGCCGCCGAGACGCGTGCCGAGCAACTCGCCGAGCGTCTCGTGCCCGCCCGGGTCGCGAAGAAGCGGATGCTGGTGATCGTCAACCCCTACGCGACGACGGTCTCCGACCGGCTGCGCAACCTCGTCGTCTACGCGCTCCAGGCGCGCTACGAGCTCGAGGCGGTGGACACCGAGCGCCCCAACCACGCCACGCAGATCTGTCGCGAGGCGGCGCGCGAGGGCTACGACGTGGTGGTCGCCTTCGGCGGAGACGGCACCGTCAACGAGGCCGCGAACGGCCTGCTCGGCACCGAGACGCCGCTGTGCTGTCTTCCGGGCGGCGCGACCAACGTCTTCCATCGCACGATCGGCATCCCGAACGACGTCGTCGACGCGACGGAGCACCTGCTCGCGATGGCGGACGAGTTCGAGCCGCGCAAGGTCGACCTCGGCATGGTCAACGGCCGCGCGTTCGTCTTCTCCTCCGGCGTTGGGCTCGACGCGAGCGTCGTCAAGCGCGTCGATGCTCATCCGAAGCTCAAGGCGCGCCTCGGCGAGTGGTACTACACCCAGGCGGCGCTCTCGACGTTCAACCGCCAATACCTAGTCAACCCGCCGAAGATGAGGGTGACCGTTGGCGGCGAGACCGTCGACGGGGTGACGGTCGTCGCGCAGAACTCCGATCCGTTCACGTTCTTCGGCAAGCGCCCGATCCGCGTCTGCGAGGGAGCGGGTCTCGACACCGGCTCGCTCGGCGTCGCCGTGCTCAAGAAGGCGACGCCGCTCGAGATGCCGACGCTGATCCCGCGCCTGTTCTCCGGACGCGCGTCGACCGTGTCGAAGCACCGTCAGATCGCACCGTTCCCGGGCGTCCTGGAGGCGCTCGTCGAGAGCGCCGACGGCCGTCCCCTCCCTGTGCAGGTCGACGGGGACTACATCGGCGACGAGGAGTCCGTGCGCTTCGCTGCCGCTCCTGGTGCGCTGACTGTCGTCAGCTAGTCCTAGAGGCGCTGGAGCGGCTGTCGCGCTCTAGGACGGTGTCACACGGTAGGCATCGAACACGCTGTCGATGTTCCGCAGGCGCTGGATGCACATCTTCAGCGCCTGCGTGTCGCCTACCTCGACGACGAAGCGGTTCTTGATCATCGGGTGGACCGTCGTGCAACGAGCCTCGATGATGTTGACCCCGGCCTCTGAGAGCGAGCGCGAGAGGTCCTCCAGCAGGCGGTGGCGGTCCCAGCCGTCGACCTCGATCTCGGCGCGGAACGACGACCCACCGGTGTCGCCTTCCCACCAGACCTTGGTGAAGCGCTCTGGGTTGCGCCTCAGCGCCTTGACGTTCGAGCAGGCGTCGTGGTGGATCGTGATGCCCTTGCCGAGCGAGATGTAGCCGACGATCGGATCGCCGGGCACGGGACGGCAGCACTTGGCGAGGCGCAGCATGACGTCGTCGATGCCGTCGACGACGATGCCGTAGGCGGACGCGTTGCCGGTCTGCTGGGGCCGCGGCGTCTTGCGCTCGAGCAGCTGCGCGGCCGCGCCGTCTGGCTCGACCGCGGACTCGCCGGCGCGGAGGCGCTGCATGATCTTCTGCGTCACGACGCGCGCCGAGATCTTCGCCTGGCCGAGCGCGATGTAGAAGTCGTCGCCCTTGCGGAAGCCCATCTCGCGGATGACGTCGGCGAGCAGCGGCGATCCGGCGATCCGCTGCGGCGGCAGGCCCTGGCGGCGCAGGTTCTCCTGCAGGATCTCGCGACCGGTGCGCTCGGAGTCCTCGCGGCGCTCGGCCTTGAACCAGGCGCGGATCTTCGACTGCGCGCGCGTCGTCTTGGCGAGTGACAGCCAGTCGCGCGAGGGGCCACGCTCCTTCTTCGACGTCAGCACCTCGCAGATGTCGCCGGACTGCAGCTCGTAGTGCAGCGGCACGATCTTGCCGTTGACCTTCGCGCCGACGCAGCGGTGACCGACGTCCGTATGGACGGTGTACGCGAAGTCGAGCGGCGTCGCCCCGGCCGCCAGCGACTTGACCTCGCCCTTCGGCGTGAAGACGAAGACCTCGTCCTCGAAGAGGTCGGCCTTGAGCGTCTCGGCGAACTCCTGGGGATCCTGCATCTCCTTCTGCCAGTCGACGAGCTGCTTGAGCCACTCGACCTTCTCCTCGGGACGCTTCTGGCCGTCCTTGTACATCCAGTGCGCCGCGATGCCGAACTCGGCGGTGTGGTGCATCTCGGTCGTGCGGATCTGGATCTCCAGCGGCTGGCCCTCGGGCCCGATCACCGTCGTGTGGAGCGCCTGGTACATGTTGAACTTCGGCATCGCCACGTAGTCCTTGAAGCGGCCGGGCAGCGGCTTCCAGAGCGAGTGGATGACGCCGATCGCGCCATAGCAGTCCTTGACCGAGTCGACCATCACGCGCATCGCGGTCAGGTCGTAGATCTCGTTGAACTCGCGGCCCTTCTTGGTCATCTTCGAGTAGATGGAGTAGAAGTGCTTGGCACGGCCTGAGATCTCCGCCTCGATGCCGACGGCCTTGAGCTCGGTCGTCAGGTACTCGCCGGCGCGCAGGACGTAGCGCTCGCGCTCCTCGCGCTGCTGATTGACCAGGCCCTTGATCTCGTTGAACTTGCGCGGGTGCAGCGTCGCGAACGCGAGGTCCTCGAGCTCCCACTTGATCGCGTGGATGCCCAGCCGGTGAGCGAGCGGCGCAAAGATGTCGAGCGTCTCGCGCGCCTTGTCCTGCTGCTTCTGCTTCGGCATCGCGTCGATCGTCCGCATGTTGTGCAGGCGGTCGGCGAGCTTGATCAGGATGACCCGGATGTCCGAGGCCATCGCGACCATCATCTTGCGGTAGTTCTCGGCCTGCCGGTCGTCGCGGCTCTGGAAGGTGATCCCGGTCAGCTTGGTGACGCCGTCGACGAGCGTGGCGATCTCGTCGCCGAACTCCTCACGCACCTCGTCGAGCGATGCGCTGGTGTCCTCGACGGTGTCGTGCAGCAGCGCGGCGCAGAGCGTCGCGGTGTCGAGGCGCATGCCGGCGCAGATCTTCGCCACGCTGACCGGGTGGACGATGAAGTCGTCCCCGGACGCGCGCCGCTGGTCGGCGTGGTGCTCGCAGGCGAAGACGAACGCCTCCTCGACCTGATCGCGGTCGATCGGCTCGGCGGCCTCGGACGCGTGCTCCTCCACCACGGCGAACAGGTCGCCGAGCAGGACCCGCTCGTGCGCGCTCAGGCGGTCGTCAGAGCCCGCCGGCTTCGGAACCGAGGCGCGGTCGACCGGATCCCGATCGAAGGCGGGATCCGCGAGTCCGGTGCGCGGCTCCTTGGGCATGACCTCCAGTGTAAACCGGCCTCAGGCGGCCAGGCGGCGGGCGCAAGGCGTGTTTACCGGTTCTTGCTTCTCCGCCGTGAGGTGTTCGGCGCGAACCGGCCGGGAGTATTTAATCGGCCGTCTCTCGCCTCTCGATGACCCGAAAGTCGGCTCCCCCGTCCGGTCACCGTCATCGCCCGCGAGCTGCAAGACCACCTGCTCGACACGAACACCGTCAGCAAGCTCGTGGCGTTCCATCCAACACCCGGCGTGCGGCCGTCCCCCGCCGGCATTGGCCGGGCCCCCGAGCCGTCCGGCAAGGTCGGGCAGGTGCTCTACTTGTACCCGCGAACCGGCGGAGCAGTTGGTCACGAACACCGCGAGCTGGTGGAACGGCGACGATTCACAATCCGCGACCGGCGTTAGGGTGGCGCCGCGATGGGCTTTCCTTTTCAGTTTGGCGCCGTCAAGGGTGACGTGGCAGTCGACATCGGCCTGATGGTGAACCGGAACGACGACACTTGGACGTGGCTAGAGTCCAGTCGCTCACACCCAGCGCGGCTTACTCCTGACGAGTGGCCTGAGGGGCTTGCACAGTCGGTGGACAACCGCAACCAGGCCCGTGATGGTCAAGCGAAGGGCCGCGTACTCATCGTACGGCACGGTCCGGTAATGCAGCGGCGTCTGCTTCGACCCATTGCGGTGCTCTGCTGGCACGCCCACGCAGGCAACTGGCCCCTCACCGTTCTGGATGCCGGCTATCGGCTCGACCTGGATGGTGACGCCGGACGGGCGTTAGTAGGTGATGTGCTTTTCGCGGCTCTGGCGGACTTAAACGACCGGCCCGAGCTACGCGATACTAAGGTCGCCCGACCGAATGACCGCCTCGGATGGGCCGTGCGCAAGCAAGACGGAGCTGGCTCCGACCCGAACTGGGGCCGCACAGTAGCGGCGCGGGCACAGACAACATTCGGCTTTCGCGTCGTCAAGCCGAAGAAGAGCCGCCCGTCATGGGCACGGGAAGGGTTCTACGCCGAGCGTTCCCGCTGAGAGTCAGTCGAAGTCAGGAATCTCGATGTCATTGACAGGCGGAGCGTCGGGCATAGTTGGCGCGTTCAGGCTAAGCAAGGTCTTTCGCAGCCCATAAGGGGATATCTCCACAGGCTCGGGTAGCGCCTTCTCACGGGGAGCAATGCTCGCCATGCCAGCGCAAAGACCATCCACCCCCTCTTGCCCCAATGTGGCGACGACCTGGACGGGACTTATGTTCCCTAAGACAGGATTTGGCTCCAGTAGCCAGTCGCCCACCCGCCAAGGCTCGGAAACCCACTTGGCAGCCTCCTGAGCTACCTCCCTCAATTGGAAGACGCGCTCTACAGAGCGAGTTCGCGGTCGCGCGGGGCCTGGCTCTTGGAGCCAAGAACGCAGGGTTGGGGCACTCCAATCAAACGCCTCACGCAACTGACTTGGCGACGAAAAAAAGACCTGCAGCTCGGCAAAAGCCTCGATAGCGCGCTTGGCAGCCTCAGAGGGAACCCGGGCAGGGGCTGACCCTGGAGAGGGCGACCCCTTCCGACCATGAGACTTCACCCGAGAGGTCTTCCGGGCGAGCTTCTTTATGGGACGCTCGGTGGTAGCTACACTTGCCATACGAATAGAAAGAGTAGCATGGTCTACGGCGGTAGGACAAGCCGTTGCCAAGGGCACGCGACACCAAGCCTTCCACGCGGTGGTGAACTCACCAGCCCTTGTCCCGACAGACAGGCCGACGCATTCATCGAACGCCAAGAAGGAGAACGGCCTCCGACCACGACGAAGTTCCGTCCGATGGGGACGGCATGGTGGAGCACTTCCCCATAAATCAGCAACGGGCCTCGCCGCCCGCCGCCACTGATGGCTAGCGAGGCGACCGAAAACGTATACGTCACGGAGGACGGAACATTGATTGAGACAGCGCAGGACGCTTTCATCGAGTTCGAGCAGGAGACCGCTCGGGTTCCAGACGCGCAGAACGCGCGGGCGAAGGAGATCCATCCTGAGGTCGTAGCCGCCATCAAGGCGGACTTGGGCGACCTCTTCGACCGAGCCTTCCTCGCCGGCTCCTATAAGCGCAAGGTCCAGGCGGTCCGGCTTAAGGACGTAGACATCATCATCGTTCTGTACGACCCGGACGGGGAGTTCCAGCTGTCGGCCAAAGCCACACTGGAGCGGGTGCGCAAGGCCGCGAAGACTTGCGACCTCGTGGTCGGGACTCGTAAGAGCGTTCGCGCCGTGAAGCTCGACATCGACGGCGAGGAGTTCACGGTCGATGTCGTTCCGGCACTGAACGACCCGCTCGGCGAGCTGCTCCTCTGTCGCAACAAGCCGGACGAGGGCTATGACGACTGGACCTCCGCTCGCCCGCAGGGCCAGCTCGACGCCGCCACGGAGAAGAACCAGGAGACCGGCGGGATATTCATCCCCAGCACGCGCATCATGAAGGTCTGGAACCAGAGCTTTGGTGAGGGCAACAAGAAGGCCGTGCCGTCCTACCTAGGCGAGGCCATCCTCTTCCACTCACTCGACAGCAAGTGCGACTACGCCGACGCCATGGTGGGTTTCTTCCGTTCGGCGAAGGACCACCTGTCGCGCAACTGGCCGTCGGTTCCGTGCCCGGGCGACTCCACGAACTACGTTGACCAGATCCTCAAGGACGAGCGTCGCGAGCGGGCTCTCAAGAAGGTCGAGACCGCGCTCAAGCACGCCGAGGCGGCCGTTGCCGCGGACGACCCTGGCGAGGCTATGGACCACTGGGCGAAGGTGTTCGGGACTGCCTTCCCCGCCCCGTGCAACGACTCGGCCAACCTCGCCGCAGCGCTCAAGTCGGGACGGGCGGCTGCCAAGGGAATCGGCATCGTCGTTCCCAACGGGGCGAACGGCGGTGACCACCGGCCCATCATCGCCGGGCGGTCCCATCGCCAGGCCTAACCGACGGGATGGACCTACTGATGAACGAGGCGCGCGCCCGGGCCAGGTGGTGGCCTGGGCGCTTCGACCTGCTCTCGCTGCTGGAGAACCCCAGCATGGAGAAGGACGAGTCCATCGAGAGACTGCCGTGGCGAACCCTCAGACAGAACCGCGACCTGCGTCGCTTCGTGACTGACCTGGATTTGCGCCCGTGGGACGTGCTTGCTTACGAGGCGCGTGCCGGAGGCGCTTACGGCCTTGTCCGTGTCGCCGTGCTCTTTCCCGGGTCCCCTTTCCAGGGGTATCACCCCGAGGTCTTCGCACTCGACGGAGACCGCCGCTCGAAACATCGGAATCCACCCTGGGACAACGGCGAGGAGGCGGTCAGTGCTCATCTCTGCCTGTACTACCGCCGGGACCCCATCGAGCGCCAGTGGACGGTCAACGATGGTCTGATTCGCCTGTTCGACCTCGCCCGCAAGCATCTGGAGGCCGAGCACATCTGGCGCGAAACCGACGACTGGCCGATGGACGAGGCCGAGCACGGTTTCGCGCGTCCGGCACGCCCGCGCCCCGACCTGAAGCTCCCTCCCTTGCTGCTGGCGAGCTAGGACCGGCTTCATGGGATACCGCCCCTTCCTCAGCCACAAACGTGAGGACGCGAGCGACCTCCAGCTGCTCAAGCAGGAGCTGCGCTTGCGCGGTGCCGGCAGCTGGCAAGACGTGGACGACCTTCGTCTCGGTCAGCGATTCACGGCCGCTTTCAAGCGAGCCGTCGGCCGGGACACGGGCGGGTTCATCTGGTGGGGCACTCGCCTGTCGCTCACCTCTCGGACGATTCGCAAGTTAGAGGTGCCGACCGCCCTTCGGCGCCATCGACTTACGCGAGGCGCCTACCCGGTGGTCCCACTATTCGTAGATATCTCCCCGGGCGCCGACGCGGACGACATCAAGAGAGCATTCGGCAGGCGTCGAGCACGGCGACTGTGCGGTCTCAATGGGCTGGTTCGGGCCAAGGGCGAGAACCCGGCCGACTTCGCAGCGCGCGCCGCTCGCAGGTACGTGGAGGACCTGGTTCGCGAGCACCCCGGCGATGAACTGCGTATCGCCATCACAGGCGGGCGTGAGCCAGTCGAGGACTACGACCTCGTCCTCGACTGGCGAGCGATGCTCGATGAACGCGGTCGACTGCATGACTCGACCGCCTTGCCGTTACTGGTGGAGACGCTGGCCGACATTCGCGTCGCGGCTCAAAGCCGAAGACACGTCCCTCGCATCATCGTCGAGGCCCACCTACGACTTCCCCTTGCGGTTCTTGTCGGCTGGGAGTGGAACCGTGTGCGCCCGATTGACCTGCGAATCATTCAGGTCTCGACCCGAGGTGCTATGCGCATAGACGACCTGGAAGCTGAGCCGCAACCCCTTCCCGAGGGCCGCGAGCTGTCATTCGACCATGACGGCCCTCACGTTGTGGCCGTGTCGGTAGGCAAGAACCTCGGCGAGACCGTGACCCGATACTCGGAGTCCGTGGGCGCTTGCGCAGCAACGCATCTGCATATCGACGGCTTGCTCGATGCACAAGGCATCTGTTCAGCGTCCCAGTGGACCATCGACCGACTCGCGACCCTGAACGCAGGGGGAGTCGCCAAGCACCTACTCCTACTCGGGCCAACGAGTCTCGCGGTTCGCATCGGAGCCTCCGCCAACGGTACGGGCAAGACGACGGTTCCCTTCTGGGATGGCGAGACCGGCTATGGACCCGCAGTAGTCATCGGCTAGAGAGCTGAAGCAGCGGGCGCCCACCGGCAGGAAAGCCGGCCGCGGCTTGCCAGGAAGCTGCTTGCCAAGCGGGCTCAGAAGCACGAATCAGGTCCGCGACGCGTCACCCGGCCTTGCGAACCTCGGTGACCTGCGGTGTGGTGAGGTAGCGCTCGGCGACGGCGAGGCGCTCGGAGTAGGCCCGGTAGGCCGAAGAGCGGTCGAGATCGGTCCGCTCCGAGCTTCCGCGCACAAGGCGGGGAACCTCGCCGGCCGTGTCCCAGATCGCCAAGCCGAGCTCGCAGAGGACGCGCACCAGCGCGCCGCAGTGGGAGCCGCAGCGGGGATAGGCGCCGGCGCCGCGCAATGCCTGCTCGAGCCTCGGTCCGCTCAGCTCTCCGGCCCCGTCGAGCGCGCGCCAGATCTCGATCAGGGCCGGACGCAGTGCGAGCCGCTCACGCCAGCAGGCGAGCGCGAACTCCTGCTCGGGAGCGCCCCATGCGACATGCGCCATGGCGCCGTCGGCGCAGGCCAGGTCGAGCAGCGTCAGCCCCCCGGCGACGGGCGGTGGATCGAGCGCCAGGATGTGGTCGCTAGCGCGGGCGAGCGTCGGGTCCGCGCCGACCGCGTCCCAGGAAGCGACGTGAAGGTTCTCGTCGGCGGCCATGCCGGCGACCATCCGCTCTAGCCCGGCACGTCGACGAGCGACGTCCGCGACGAGGACGAGGACGCTCTCCCCGCTGGTCAGCAAGTCGCCGGCGATGCCGGCGAAGCCCTCGCCGCGACGGTCGCTGTGCGGTCGTGGCGACAGCGGCGCGGCTGGGATCTCAGGCCACCAGGCAGACGGATCGCACGCCAGCTCGGTGGCGATCGTGTCGTGCAGCGCCGCGTCGCCGCCCACGTCGATGACCGTCCCTGCACGCGTCGGGCTGAGCGTCTTGAGCACGACGCGGGGCTCTACGGCGCCGTTCCAGCGGTTGCGCTCGAGCGACACGGCGACGTCGTGCTCCGCCGCACCGGCGTCGGCAAGCGCGCTCTGGGAGGTGCGAAAGGCGACGCCACGGGCGCGTGCCGAGCCACCGGAGAGCGTGAAGCGGGCGTGCTCTCGTCCCTCGCCCATCGCGGTCACGTGCTCGATGCGCGCGGCCGGCACCATCAGCACCGGCGACGGGTTGCCGGCGCCGAAGGGTCCGAGCCGCTCGAGCTCCTCGGCTAGGTCGAGGCCGAGTGCGCCCGCCGGCACGACGGCGTGAACCTCCTGCACCGGCTGCAGGTCGTCCGGGCACAGAGCCTCGCCGGCGTGGCGAGCCAGCGCCGCGCGGAAGCCGTCGATCTCATCGCGGTGGATCTCCAGTCCAGCGGCCATCCGGTGGCCGCCGAAGCGGATCAGCCGCTCGCTCGCCGACCCGATTCCGGCGTGCAGGTCGTATGGCTCGATGCTCCGTCCCGAGCCACGCCCCGTGTCCCCGTCGAGGGCGATCACGACGACCGGGCGGCGGAACCGCTCGACGAGCCGCGACGCGACGATCCCGACCACGCCCGGATGCCAACCCTCCCCCGCCACGACGATCGCGGCAGCAGACGTCTGGGTCGCGCAGAGTGCCTCCGCTTCGCGAGTGATCCGCACCTCGGTCTCGCGGCGGTCGTGGTTGAGGCCGTCGAGCTCTCGCGCGATCTCATCGGCGCGCTCGCGGTCCTCGGTGAGCAAGAGCTCGAGCGCGGCGTCCGCGCGGGCCAGCCGGCCGGCGGCGTTGATCCGCGGCCCGAGACGGAAGCCGGCAGAACGCTCATCGACGTCGGCGGGATCGAGCGCGGCGACTGCCATCAGCGCGCGCAGCCCTGCCTTACGGGTACGCGCGAGCTCCTTCATTCCCGTGCGAGCGATGCGTCGGTTCTCTCCGACCAGAGGAACCATGTCGCAGAGCGTGGCCAGCCCGGCGAGGTCGATGTCCTCGCCGGCGGTCGACGGGTCGAGGCCCGCCGCGCCGCGCAGCGCCTCGGAGAGCTTCAAGGCGACACCCGCCCCGCAGAGCGAGTCGAACGGATAGCCGCCGATCGCCGGGTGGACGACCGGACAGTCGGGCAAGGTCGCGCCCGGACGGTGGTGGTCAGTGACGATCACGTCGACGCCGAGCGAACTGGCCAAGGCGACCTCCGCGACGGCCGTCACGCCACAGTCGACGGTGACGATCAAGCCGGCTCCCTCGGCGGCCAGCTCGCGGACGACGGCCTCAGAGAGGCCGTAGCCCTCGGCGCGGCTCGGCAGCCGCCACGCGGGCTGTGCTCCGATGGCGCGCAGGGCACGTATGGCGATCGCCGTCGAGCAGACGCCGTCGACGTCGTAGTCGCCGAAGACGACGACGCGCGAGCCCTCGCCCACATGACGCAAGATCAGATCGCAGGCCTCGCCCATCCCTCCCATGAGCGCCGGGTCGTGGACGTCGGCGGCTGCCAGGAACGCTCGAGCGGCGTCGACGTCGACCAGTCCACGGCGGGCGAGGATCGAAGCGGTGTGCGTCGTCACGCCAAGCGCATCCGCAAGCGCCAGCGAGCGCTCGACGGGACACGGGTCGCAGACCCAACGGCTGACGGCCGGAAGCACCGACCAATACTCGCCCTCGCAGAGGACGGAACCGCGTCGCTACAGGACGTCGGGGCGGTGCACGCCCTCGGTCTTGGAGCCGTACCACCACGAGATGGCCAGTGCCGCGATCGCGCCGGGGATCGCCTCCAGCGCCGACAGGAGATCAGTGTCCGCCTGGCCCGGCACCGTCATGCCCGACACGACGAAGCCGAACACCGTCGCGCCGACGATCGCCGTCAGGAACGCGCCGACGATCCCGCCATAGAAGCGATCGGGGACGAAGACGGCGAAGTGCCACAGCGCGATCCCCATCATCACCCAGACGATCAAGCTCATCTAACGCCTCCCATGGCGCTTGCGGGCGCGGTTGCGGGCGCGCTGAGCCTTGCGGGCAGCTGACTCGCCGTCGCTGTCGGACCCCGACCCGTTGCCGTCCGGCGGAGCGGGCGCGGCGTCTGCCGGCGGCGGCGGTGTCTCCGTCGCGGCAACGCCGGGAGACGAACCGGCGGTTGTGGGCCGAGCCCCGGTCGCAACGGGAGTCCGGCGGCGTGAGCGGCGCGCGGACGCTCCGTCCGCGACCTCGCCGTCCGCACCGACCTCGCCGCCGCCAAGGACCCCGGACGCAAACGGGGGCACGACGCCGCCGTTCTCGTCGAGGACCGTCCGCCGGCGGCGCACGTAGACCGGCTCGCGCTCCTTCCAGAGCGTCAGGACCGGCGACGCGATGAAGATCGAGGAGTAGGTGCCCGAGGCAACGCCGACCAGCAGGGCGAACGCGAAGTCCTGCAGCGTCTCGCCGCCGAACAGCATCAGCGCGGTGACCGGAAGCAGGGTCGAGAAGCTCGTCGCCAGCGAGCGGGTCACGACCTCCGACATCGACCGGTTGACGATCTGGGAGAACGTCGCGCGCGGCATCCTCGGCACGTTCTCGCGGATGCGGTCGAACACGATGATCGTGTCGTAGAGCGAGTAGCCGAGGATCGTGAGCAACGCCGCGACCGTCGACGCCGTCACCTCCCGGTCGAGCAGCGCGTAGACGCCCGCCGTTATGAGGATGTCGTGGCACAGCGCGATCAGGACCGGCACCGCGAACTTCGCCTCGAAGCGCATCGCGATGTAGATCGAGATCAGGATGAGCGAAGCGATGATCGCGATCAGCGCGGTGCGCGCCACCTGGGCGCCGAACGTCGGGCCGATCGAGTTCACCGAGTAGTCAGCGCGCTCGACGCCGTACTCCTTGTCGAGCGTCTCACGCATCTGGGCGACCTTGCGCGCGCTCAGCGTCGAGGTGGAGATCTGGAAGACGGTGTCGCCGAGCTCGGGCTCCTCGACCTTCTGGATCTCGGCGTTGCCGAGGCCGATCGTCGAGATCGTGTCGCGAACCTGGTCGACGCTCGCGGGCTGCTCGAGCGGCGTCTTGACCCGCGTGCCGGACTCGAAGTCGATGCCGAAGTTGATGCCCATGCCGGCGATCGCGAGCGCGCCTACGACCAGGATCAGTCCCGAGCCGGAGAAGAACCACTTCGACTTGCCGACGAAGTCGAGGTGCCAGCGCGGACCGGCCTTGTCGGTGTCGCGCACGCCCAGCGCGAAGCGCGAGCCGATCAGCCGCGTGCGGCTCATCGAGCCGAGGATCGCCGAGGTCGCGAGGACCGCGGTGAAGAGCGAGACGATCGTGCCGATGCCGAGCGTGAAGGCGAACCCCTTGACGCCCGCGGTCGCGAGCATGAAGAGGATGAACGCGACCCCGATCGTCACGACGTTGGCATCGATGATCGTGCGCAGCGCCTTCTGATAGCCGCCGGAGATCGCGGCCGGGATCGACCTCCCGGCGCGCGCCTCCTCCTTGATGCGCTCGAAGATGACGATGTTCGCGTCGGCGGCGACGCCCAAGGTCAGGATCAGGCCGGCGATTCCCGGCAGCGTCAGCGTGATCGGTATCAGCTTCACCAAGGCGAACAGGAAGACGGCGTAGATGATCAGCGCGACGGCCGCGACCAGGCCGAGCACTCGGTAGAAGAGGATCAGGAAGGTCAGCGTCAGCAGGAGGCCGACCCCGCCGGCGAGCAGTCCCTGGTCGAGCGCCTGCTGGCCGAGGGAGGCTGACACTTGCGTCTGCGAGACGAGCTTGAGCTCGATCGGCAGTGCGCCGATGCGCAAGCTCTCGGCGATGTCCTGGGCATCGCCGATGTCACCGATGCCGCTGATCTGAGCCCCGGTGCGCCCGTCGATCCCCTCCGGGTTCTCGCGCCAGTCGATCGTCGCGCGCGAGACGATCCGGTCGTCGAGCGTGATCGCGAAACGCTGCAGCGTCTGATCGACGTCGGCGCCTGGTCCGACCGGAATCGCCGAGCCGCGCTCGGCGATGCGCTTGGTGACCGTCGCGAACGCCTTGCGACCGTGATCGGTGAACTCCATCGTCACGATTGGCTCGTTGGTGTTCTGATCGAAGTTCTGCTCGGGGTTCTTGATGTCGGAGCCGTTGAGCTCCGAGTCGTCCTCGATCACGAAGTAGCGGTGGACGTCGGCGGGCTGGTTGGGGGCCCGCTCGGTCTCGACGATCACGATCCCGCGCGGGACCTTGAGGACCTCCGACCCGGCCGGCGGACCGCCCTTCGGCGCGCCCGCGGACTCCTCGGTCGGTCCGGCGTTCCCGACCGGGATCGACGCCAGCTCCTCCTTGCACTCGCTGTCTTTCGGAATGCTCTTCTCTGGGCGCTTCGGACCCTTGACGCCCTCGAAGTCGGACAGCAGCTCCTTGCAGTCCGAGTCCGGACCCGCAATCAGCTCCTTGTCGTCGTTGAAGAGGTAGTAGCGGCCCCTGTGGCTGTCGTTGCGCAGGTCGTAGTACTTCTGGATCTTCTTCTGGTCGCCGTCGAACTTCTGCTCCACCTCGTCCGAGGCGCCCTCGGGCGGGACGTCCGTCTTCTCGGCCTTCGGCTTCGCCTTCGTCGCCTCCTCGACGGCGTCGAAGAGCGCATCCCGGCCGCCGAAGTCGGAGCTCGGGCTCGGGTAGATCGCGTTGGGCTCCCAGTCGTAGAACTGGAGCTGGGCGGTGGTGCCGACCCGCTCGATCGCGCGATCGGCGTTGTCGACGTTGGGCAGGCCGATCGAGATCTGGTTGCTGCCGGCACGCTGGATCTCGGGCTCCGAGACGCCGATCGCGTCGGTGCGCTTGCGGATCGTCTCGATCGCGTCGTCGACCGCCTGTGGCGTGACCTCGGGAACCTGCGGCGTCGGACGGCCCTCGTAGACGAGCTCCACGCCACCGCGCAAGTCGAGGCCGAGCACCGTCGGCTTGGTGACGATCACCAGCGCCGAGGCGACCAGCATCGCCAATACGAGGGCGATGATCGACAGGTTGCGTTTCTTCGATGTCATGGCTTGGGTTCGGGTGCCTCGGCTACCGAGGCGTGAGAACGAGCAGCAGGCCGCCGTCGTCGTCGTACGCGGGGAAGATGTCTGCTACCGCCGGCTCTGGCCTGTCTCCCTCCGCGTTGACCACGACCGGCTTGTCGAGAACCCTAACGCCCCACTCAAGAGCCGTGGCGATGTGGTCGCTCCCGCTTTCGAACTCGAGGCCGAGGACGTCGCCGGCCGGACGGCCGATCACGTCCAGATCACCGAGCCCGGTGAGCTCGCGCGCGCCGCGACCGGCGCCGATGAGCCGCCCCTGCTGATCGCAGAGGAAGAAGGCAGCGTTCGGCGCCGGGTAGTAGTCGTCGAGCAGCTCGAAGACGAAGCCGAAGCCACACTTCTTGCAACCCCGCGCGCGACTCTGGAATCCGGCCGTGCGGTCCTGGGAGACGCTGCGGTCGCCACAGCTCGGGCAGATGAAGTTCGGCACGAGGCGGAGATTAGCGACGCCGGGCGGTCTGGTTCACCCTTGGATACCGCGCTCAAAACAGTCTTGCGCCGTCGCTGGGCGGCTCGAGCCCGATGTGCGCGAACGCAGCCGGCGTGGCGACGCGTCCGCGGGCCGTGCGCATGATCAGGCCCTGCTGGAGCAGGTACGGCTCGTAGACGTCCTCGATCGTGTCGGACTCCTCGGAGACCGCCACCGCGAGCGTCGACAGACCGACCGGCCCGCCACCGAACTTCTCGCAGATCGCGCGCAGGATCTCGCGGTCGAGCCGGTCGAGGCCGAGGCGGTCGACGTCGAGCAGCTCGAGCGCCTCGATCGCGACGTCGGCGTCGATGTGGCCGGTGCCGCGCACCTCGGCGAAGTCGCGTACGCGCTTGAGCAGCCGGTTGGCGACCCGTGGAGTCCCGCGCGAGCGCGAGGCGAGCGCCTCAGCACCGGCGTCGTCGATGTCGACCTCGAGGATGCGCGCCGAGCGGCGCACGATCTTGCCGAGGTCCGACGCGCCGTAGAGCTCGAGTCGCGGCGCGACGCCGAAGCGGTCGCGCAACGGCGTCGTGAGCAGTCCGGCGCGGGTCGTCGCGCCGATCAGCGTGAACGGCGGCAGGTCGAGGTTGACGACTCTCGCCCCCGCCCCCTGGCCGACGGTGATCGGCAGCCGGCGGTCCTCCATCGCGGGATAGAAGGTCTCCTCCAGCGCCCGGGGCAGCCGGTGGATCTCGTCGACGAAGAAGACCGAGCGTGGCTCGAGCGAGGACAGGTAGGAGGCGACGTCACCCTTGCGCTCGAGCGCGGGCGCAGCGGTCGCGACCATGTCGACGCCGAGCTCGTTGGCGACGATCTGGGCGAGGGACGTCTTGCCGAGTCCGGGCGGCCCAGCCAGCAGGACGTGGTCGAGCGCCTCCTCGCGGGCACGCGCGGCCTCGATGAAGACGCTGAGCTGGGCCTTGACCTGCTCCTGTCCGACGAAGTCCGCGAGCCGCTTCGGGCGCAGCGAGCGGTCGAGCTCCGCCTCGGCTCCGTCCTCGATCTCGGGCGCCTGGAGACGCTCGACGCCCGGTGTGCGGATGCCGCTCACCGCGCCGCCTTCAGCGCCTCGGCGATCAGCTCCTCGGGCGAGTCGCCGTCCGTGCCGTCGAGCATCGAGTCGGCCTCGGGCGGCGTGTAGCCGAGCCCGAGCAGCGCCTCGCGCGCTAGCGAGCGTGGGTCGTCGGAGGCTCGCTTGATCACGATCTCGTCGGCGACGGCTCCCGCGACCTTGTCGCGCAGCTCGACGATGATCCGCTCCGCGGTCCGCTTGCCGATGCCCGGCACGGCTTGGAAGCGCGCGGCGTCGCCGGTGGCGATCGCGCTCAGCAGCTCGCGCGGCGGGCCACCGGACAGGACCGCCTGGGCGACCTTCGGGCCGACGCCCTGAACGCCGATCAGCATCAGGAAGAGCTCGCGCTCGGTCTCGGTCGAGAAGCCATAGAGGTGAATGCCGTCGTCGCGCATCACGAGATGTGAGTGCAACAGCGCCTCGCCATCGCGCGGCATGTCCTCGAGCGTGACGGCCGAGACGCCCAGGCGATAGCCGACCCCGGCCGACTCGATCACAACCTCGCCCGGCCTTCGGGCGAGCACCCTGCCGCGGACCGAGTGGATCATGCGACGACCTCGGCGGCCGCAAGCGCACCAGCGAACGGCGCGCCGTTGGCGTGGCAGATAGCGACGGCGAGCGCGTCGGCGGCGTGATTGGGCTCGGGCGGCTCTGTCAGCGCGAGCATCGTCCCGACCATCCGCTGCACCTGATCCTTGGCGGCGCGACCCGATCCGCAGACGGCCTGCTTGATCTGCTGCGGCGTGTAGGAGAAGCACGGCACCCCCGCCATGCCGGCAGCCAGCAGCACCACGCCGCGCGCCTGGCCGACGGCGAGCGCGCTGCTGGAGTTCTGACCGAAGTAGAGGTCCTCCACGGCGACCGCGGCGGGCTCGTGCTCGGCGATCAGCTCGCACACGCGCGCGTGGATCTCGGTCAGCCGCCGCTCCAGCGGGAAGCCGGCCGCTGTATCGATCGTCCCGCCGTCGAGCGCGCCGAGCTTGCGCCCACGCGCGACCACCACGCCGAAGCCGGTGTGCGCGGTGCCAGGATCGATGCCGAGGACGACCACCACGATGGTGATTCTGCGCGCCGGCGCGGACGCCTGCCCACTCCGCCCATGGAGACCTACGGACTACAGCGCGGCGAGCGGGCCGCGTCGTTGCGAGCGCGCCTTCGCGTCGTACATGGCTAGGTCCGCTCGTACCTGGAGCTCGTCCGCGGACTCCGAGCCGTCCCAGCATGCGACGCCGGCAGAGCACAGGGAAGTGGTCGCCACGTCAGCGCGGAGCCTCTCCATCAGGCGCTCCGCCTGCTCGATCGGGCAGTCGGGAAGCAGCACCACGAACTCGTCGCCACCTGTGCGGGCGATCGAGTCAGTCGTCCGCAACGCGCCCGCCCAGGTGCTCGCCACGTGCTTCAGCAGCCGATCGCCGGCCGCGTGGCCGTAGGCGTCGTTGTGCTGCTTGAAGCCGTCGAGGTCGAGCGTCGCGATGCAGAGATCCGAGCCGTCGCGGCGGGCGCGCGCGAGCTCACGATCGAGATCCTGCTCCAGACGGCGCCGGTTCGCGACGCCGGTGAGCGGATCGTGGTCGGCCAGGTGCTCGAGCTCGCGCTGGAGGCGCTCACGCTCCCCGATCACCGCGCGTAGGCGCTCCTCGGTCGCCCGGCGCCCGGCGGCGATCCGGCTCATGACCGTCGCCGCGATCGTCAACAGCACGCCGCCGACCGCCCAACGGGCAACCGGAGGCGGCCCAGGGGTCGCGTCGATCATCGCCAAGGCCGTCCCCGATGCCACCAGGACCCAGACGATGTGCGCGGCGACCGCTCGCGGCGAGAAGAAGGTGGCGGCGACGATCGCCAGCCAAACCAGCAGCACGGCGTACAGGCCGGTCGGAGCACCGGCGAAGTAGGTGCCGAGGCAGATCAGGCCAGAGCCGATCGCGAACAGCGAGTGCGCCATCCACGCCTCTGCGTACCGGGCCCCGACGAAGGCCACGCAGCCAAGCACGAGACCGGCCGCTCCGACTGCGTAGACCCCGAGGGACACGGCTTGCTCCGGCTGTGCGAGCTTTGCCCCGAGAAGGACCACGACGCCTCCGCAGAGCAGGAGCACTCCGAGGGCACGTGCCATCAGCCGCGGATCGTCGGCCCCGGCGTCGGCGAGGGAGAGGTCGAGCCTTGGCGTCATGCTCGCGCAATCGGCGGCGAGGGCAAGGCGCTTGAGAGGTGACCGGAAGCTGTCGCGAGCCGGCGCTAGGAACCGGCGACGCGCTCGAGCAGCTCGGCCGGAGCATCGAAGTTCGCGTGAACCGCCTGGACGTCGTCGTTGTCGTCCAGCGCGTCGATCAGCTTCATCAGCGACGCGAGATGGGCCTCGTCGACCTCGACCCGGTTTGTGGGGCGCATCGCCAGCTCCGCGGACTGGATCTCGACCTCGGCACCCTCGAGCGCGGTTCGGATGGCGGCGAGGTCGGCCGGACCGGTGACGATCTCGAGCATCTCGCCGTCGCCGGTCACGTCCTCGGCGCCGGCCTCGATCGCCGGCATCAGATCGTCCTCGTCGTAGCGCGAGCCGTCCACGAGGATCTCGCCCTTCTTCTCGAAGATCCAGGCCACTGAGCCCGGCTCTCCCAAGCTGCCGCCCGACTTCGTGAACAGGTGGCGGACGTCGGAGCTCGTGCGGTTGCGATTGTCGGTCAGCGCCTCCACCAGAACCGCGACTCCACCCGGCCCGTAGCCCTCGTACACGATCGTCTCGAAGGCAGCGGCGTCCTGATCGGCACCGGTGCCCTTGGCGATCGCCCGCTCGATGTTGTCCTTGGGCATGCTCGCGTCCTTGGCCTTCTGGACCGCGAGCGCGAGCGACGGGTTGCCCTCGACGTCCCCTCCCTCACGCGCCGCAACGGTGATCGCGCGCGTCAGTTTCGTGAAGAGCGCGCCGCGCTTGGCGTCGGTCGCCTTCTTCTTGTGCTTGATCGACGCCCATTTGGAGTGACCTGCCATAGCCCTTAACTCTATTGGCGAGAGCCGACCGGCCGAGCGAAGCCACCCGAGGCCAGGGGTGTGCGTGGCGCCCTCGCACGTACTGGTCACACAACAAATCTGCCGTCGCTCTGGAGCTCGACCCCGTCCACGGTGATGCTCCCGCCCGAGCGCAGATCACAAACCATGTCCCAGTGGACGGCAGATTTGTTGATGCCGCCCGTCTCGGGGTAGGAGGCGCCGATCGCCATGTGGACCGTGCCGCCGATCTTCTCGTCGAGCAGGATCTCCTTGGTGCCGGTCGTGATGCCGTAGTTGGTGCCGATGCCGAGCTCGCCGAGGGTGCGCGAGCCCTCGTCGGTGTCGAGCATCTCGATCAGGAAGTCCTCGCCGCGATCGGCCGACGCGTCGACGACCCTGCCGGCCTCGAAGCGGAAGCGCACGCCGGAGACCTCGCGACCGCCGTACGCGGCGGGGAACGAGAAGGCGATGTGGCCATCGACTCCGTCCTCGACGGGGCCGGTGAAGAACTCGCCGTCAGGCATGTTGTGGGTTCCTACGCAGGGAACCCACTTGCGCCCGGCGACGTTGAGCTTGATGTCGGTGTCGGGTCCGGTGATGTGGACCTCCTCACGACCGTCGATCCACTCCGACAGCCGGATCACCTCGTCGGAGGCGCGCTGCCACGCGGTGACGGGGTCGGCGTCGGTCGCGAGGCAGGCGTCGTAGAAGAACCGCTCGTAGGCGGACAGCGACATGCCCGCCTCGCCCGCGTAGGCGTGCGTCGGGAACAGCGTCAGCGACCAGCGGTGCTCCCCCTCCGCTGCGCGGCGCATCGAGGTCTCCATGATCTTGCGCCGCGCGCGCGAGGCGCGCGCCTGCTTCGCCGGGTCGGCGTTCGAGAGCGCGCGCGGGTTCGCGTCGGCCATCACGACGATCCGCACGTCGGCGTGCTCGGCAGTCCACTCTGCCGGGGGCTGGACCCAGTCGAGCTGTTCGTCCGAGGCCAGCTCGAAGAAGGCGGCCTGGGCCTCCTCGGTCGTGAGCTGCATGACGGGGAGCCCGCCCGCGCGCAGCACCTCCTCGTACACCGCCTGGATCAGCGGCTCGCCGGTGGTGGTGCCCTGGATGACGCAGACGTCGCCCTTCTGCACTTTGGTCGAGTAGCGGACCAGGATCTGGGCCAGTGCCTCCACGCGCGAGTCCTTCATCGAGCCTCCGCTCCATTCGTTGTCTTTGCGATCCGTCGCAACAGCCACTCGTGCAGCCGCGTCTCTCCGTTGAGCTCGGGGTGGAAGGAGACGGCCAGCACGTCGCCCTGGCGGACGGCGACCGCATGTCCCTCGACCTCGGCGAGTACCTCTACCCCGTCTCCGTGCTCGCTGACCCACGGAGCGCGGATGAAGATCGCCGGCACGTCGGCGCCGATCTCGTCGAGGTCGAGGTCGGCCTCGAAGCTGTGCACCTGGCGACCGAAGGCGTTGCGTTCGGCTGTGACGTCGAGCACGCCGAGATGCGCCCGGTCGAGCATGATCAAGCCGGCGCAGGTGCCGAGCACCGGCGCGCCGCCCTCGACGAGCTGGCGGAGCGGAGCGGCAAGTCCCTCGCGCTCGATCCCGAGCGTCATCGTCGTCGACTCGCCGCCTGGGATCACCAGGCCGTCGACTCCCTCCAGGTCAGCCGGTACGCGAACCTCACGGACCGTCGCGCCAAGGCTCTCCAACATCTTGCGATGCGCCTCGAAGTCGCCCTGCAGGGCGAGAACGCCCACCACCGGCTGAGGTGGCGCTACCAACCGCGGTTCTGCAGCAGGCCGCCCTCGGCGTTGATGGCGTCCATGCCGATGCCGGTCATCGGAGCGCCGAGGTCGCGCGAGGCGGCGGCGATGCGGTCTGCGTCCTCGAAGTGGGTGGTCGCCTCGACGACGGCGACAGCGGTGCGCTCCGGGTCCTCGGACTTGAAGATGCCCGAGCCGACGAAGACGCCCTCGGCTCCGAGGCGCATCATCAGCGCGGCGTCGGCGGGGGTGGCCACACCGCCGGCCGAGAACATGACGACGGGAAGCTTGCCGGCAGCCGCGACGTCCTTGACGAGCGGCAGCGGCGCCTGGAGGTTCTTCGCGGCGGTCGCGAGCTCAGCGCCGTCGAGCGCGCCGAGCCGGCGGATGTCCCCGCCGATCTGGCGCATGTGGCGGACCGCCTCGACGACGTTGCCGGTGCCGGCCTCGCCCTTCGAGCGGATCATCGCGGCGCCCTCGGAGATGCGCCGCAGCGCCTCGCCGAGGTTGGTCGCGCCACAGACGAACGGGATGTTGAACTCCCACTTGTCGATGTGGTTGGCCTCGTCGGCCGGCGTGAGGACCTCCGACTCGTCGATGTAGTCGACCTCGAGCGCCTGCAGCACCTCCGCCTCGACGAAGTGGCCGATCCGCGCCTTCGCCATCACCGGGATGGTCACGGCGGCCTGGATCTCCTCGATCTTCGTCGGATCCGCCATCCGGGCCACGCCTCCGGCCACGCGGATGTCGGCCGGGACGCGCTCGAGCGCCATCACCGCGGCAGCGCCGGCCGCCTCCGCGACCCGGGCCTGCTCGGCGGTCACCACGTCCATGATCACGCCGCCCTTCAGCATCTCTGCCAGGCCCGACTTGACCGCGAATGTCCCTTCCTGCTTCACGCAGGGAAGGTTACTTCAGCTTGAAGGCTTTGATGCGGTCGGCGTACTGGGACTCGTCCATGGCGTAGACGCCATAGGCGAGCGCTTGGACGACGCTCATCAGCGCGGAGTGCGAGCGAACGTAGGCCGGGCTGTTGGAGGAGTAGAAGAGCTTGTGGTCGGCGAGCTTCGCGACCTCGGAGAGCGTCGCGTCGGACACCGAGATCGTCGCCGCGTTGCGGTTGCGCGCCAGCTTCATCGCGCGCACGACGAGCGGATGCGGCCGTCCGGCCGAGAACCCGACGAGCACAGTGCGATCGTCGATCCGGCCGAGCTTGGCCAGGCCCTCCTGGCTGGGGCTGGCGACGACCTCGCAGCGGACGTCGAGCAGCATCAGCAGGTGACGCAGGTAACTGGCGAAGAAGGCCATCTGATCGGTTCCGCAGAGCACGAGGCGGTCGGCGCGCGAGATCAGCTCGACGCAGTGTGCGACCTCCTCGCGATCGAGCTTGCGCGCCGTCTCTTCGACGTTCGCGTGGTCGGCGGCGAGCGCCGCCTCGAACTCGGTCTGGTCGATCGGGAACAGCGGCGGGTTGACGAGATCGACCGTGCCCTGCTCGCCGTCGCGGGCGCGGCGGTACTCGTCGCGCGCCGCGGACTGGAGCTCGGGGAAGCCCTCGAAGCCGAGCGCCTGCGCGAAGCGGACGACGGTCGAGGACGACGTGTTGGCACGCCGCGCGAGCTCCTCGGCGGTGTGGAACGAAGCCTCGTCGAGGTGGTCGACGATGTACTGGCCGACGTCCTTCTGCGAGCGAGAGAACTCGTCGAAGCGGGAGCGGATCTCGGCGGAGAGAGTTAGTGCTGCGGCGGTCGATGACTTCACGGCGGACTGTTTCGCCCGCCTTGCACGAGTTCCTTCAGAAGCGGCTGCTCAAGACCTGGTCACCACAGCTTCCAGGGTGCCTGTCCGCCCGTCCACAGATCCTCGAGCTGGACGGCGTCCTTGTAGGTGTCCATGCACTCCCAGAAGCCGGTGTGCTTGTAGGCGCGCAGCGACCCCTCGGCAGCGAGCCGTTCGAGCGGCTCGCGCTCGAGGACGCTGTCGCCGCCCATGTAGTCGAAGACGGCCGGCTCGAAGCAGAAGAAGCCGCCGTTGATCCACTGCTCGGAGCGCGGCTTCTCCTCGAAGCCACGGACGGTCCCGTCGCCGTTGAGGCGCGTGACGCCGAACTGCAGCTCGGGACGGACGACCGTCATCGTCGCCAAGGCGCCGTGCTCATGGTGGAAGTCGAGTGCCGCGGCGAGGTCGATGTCGGCGACCCCGTCGGCGTAGGTCACGCAGGCGGTCCCCTCCCCAAGCTCGTCCCGGACGTGCGCCAGGCGACCGCCGGTCGGCGTGTCGAGTCCGGTGTCGATGCAGCGCACGCTGACGCCCTCGGGCCAGTCCGTCTCGGCGGCGAACTGCTCGATCAGCTCGCCCTTGTAGCCGGTGCAGAGCACGAAGTCGCGGAAGCCCTGGACGGCGTAGATCTGGATCACGTGCCAGACGATCGGCCGGCCACCGATCTCGACGAGCGGCTTGGGGATCGACTGCGTGTGCTCCTGGAGGCGGGTGCCGCGTCCGCCACAGAGGATCGCGACAGGAGTCGTCTCGGACATGCGGCGGGCATTATGGCTCGGTAGCCTGCTCGGCCCCATGGAGCGGCTTGAGACGAGACTCGACGGGCCGGTCCTGATCCAGCCGCGCGTCCTCCCCGACAGCCGCGGCTTCTTCCACGAGACCTACCGCCGCGACGCGCTGGAGGAGCTCGGCATCGGCGCCGACTTCGTCCAGGACAACCACTCGCGCTCGACGCGTGGAGTGGTGCGCGGGATGCATTTCCAGATCGGAAGCGGCCAGGCGAAGCTGATCCGCTGCGCGCGCGGCTCGATCGTCGACGCGATCGTCGACATCCGCCGCGGGTCGCCGACCTTCGGCGAATGGGAGGCGTTCGAACTCGACGACGTCGGCCTGCGTCAGCTCTTCGTCCCGGTCGGCTTCGCGCACGGCTTCTGCGTGACGAGCGATGTCGCCGACGTCGTCTACAAGTGCTCGGCTTATTACGACGACGAGCTCGAGCGGGGCATCGCCTACGACGACCCGGCCGTCGGCATCGAGTGGCCGGCCGACCTGGAGCTCCACCCCTCCGAGCGCGACAAGACGGCGCCCGCCCTCGCCGACGTCCAGGACGAGCTTCCCTTCCATTACGGATAGGAACCGGGGGCTCACGCCCCCGGACCCCCGTGGCGCCTGGCCGGCCGTGGGTGATCCGGTCGGGGTTCGGGCACGAAGAGATGGCAGGTGAGCTCCAGATGAACAGACAGGCCGCCGAGCGCCTCGCCGACGAGGAGCTGATGATCCGCGTCCAGGCGAAGGACGCGGAGGCGCTCGAGGTCCTCTACGACCGCCACGGCGGCCCGGCCTACTCGCTCGCCCACCGGATCATGGGCGAGCCCTCCGCGGCCGAGGACGTCACCCAGGAGGCGTTCCTCTCGATCTGGCGCACGAGCGCGAGCTTCGATGCGGCACGCGGCAGCGTCCGCTCATGGCTGCTGCAGATCGTCCGCAACCGGGCGATCGACGTGATCCGCCGTTCGTCGGCGCGACCGACCCGCGCCGACTTGGACGACGACGGCATCCTCGAGGCACAGGAGTCCCCGGACCTCACCGATGCGGAGGCGTCGCGACGCGAGCGGGCCAGGCGGGTGCGCGCCGTCCTGCGCGACCTTCCCCCGGACCAGTCCCAGGTGATCGGCATGGCGTACTTCGGGGGGTTCACCCACAGCGAGATAGCCGAGCTGCTCGGCATGCCGCTCGGAACCGTCAAAGGCCGGATGCGGCTCGGGCTGCAGAAGGCACGTGCGAACCTCGGAGAGCTGATCTCATGAGCACCGTCGATCACAGCCGCTGGGACGACGACCTCGCCGCCTATGCGCTCGGGGCGCTCGACCCGCGCGAGACCGCGGAGCTCCAAGCTCACCTCGCCGGCTGCGTGCACTGCCGCACCGAGCTGCGCTGGCTCGAGCCGGCGGTCGACTCGCTGCCCGCCTCCGTCGATCAGATCGAGCCGCCGCCTGGGCTGCGTGACCGGCTCCTCGGTGCGATCGATGCCGACGCGGTGCCGCGTGCCCGGAACGAGCGGCGGCGCTCGACACGCTGGAGCCTCGGAGCGCTGCGGCCCGCGATGACGGTCGCCGCGGTGGCACTGGCGCTCGTCGCCGGCCTCGCCGGCGGCTATGCACTCAGCGGCGGTGACGACGATGGCGCGCCGGTCACGACCGTGCCGATCCGCGCGGCCGGTCCGGCGATCCAGACCTCGGCCGCCGTGGTGCGCAACGGCGACAGCTGGACGCTCGAGGTCACGGACATCCCGACGCCGCGCCGTGGCGACGTCTACCAAGTCTGGCTCGCTCACGGGAAGCGGATCGAGCCGTCCGTCCTGTTCGTGCCCTCGCACGGCGACAAGGCCCACGTCGCCCTGCCGCGCACCGTCGCCAGCGCCGATCAGATCATGGTCACGCGCGAGCCGAGCGGCGGCAGCCTCGAGCCGACCTCCGCCGCGCTGCTGCAGGCCCGTCTCTAGAAGGCGTTAGCCCCACGGGGTCTCGGGTACGCCCCACGGACCCGACGCAAAGGAGGAGCCCCGATGGCGGAGGCTGTCTCAACTGGATCCGGCACGACCGGCTCCACCAAAGAGCAGGCACAGGAGAAGGCCCAGGAGGTCGCCGGGCAGGCTCAGGAGAAGATGGGCCAGGCGGCCGACCAGGCCAAGTCGACCGTGCGCCAACAGGTCGACACCCGCTCGACGCAGCTAGGCGAGCAGGTCAACACCCAAGCGAGCGACGTCCGCACCGTCGCGCAGCAGCTGCGCGAGCAGGGCAAGGAGGGCCCGGCCAAAGTGGCCGAGCAGGCCGCCGACCGAGCGGAGAAGGTGGGCAACTACTTGTCCCAGTCGGACGGCGAGCGGATCCTCCATGACGTCGAGGACTTCGGTCGTCGGCGGCCATGGGCGATCGCCCTCGGCGGGCTGGCACTCGGCTTCGCCGCGTCGCGCGTGCTGAAGGCCTCGAGCAGCGAGCGCTACCGCAGCACGCAGGACAGCTCGTCGCCCTATTACCGCGGCTCATATGGCGGCAGGTACGGCGGAACCTACGGCGGTCGTCCGCCGGCGGTGTCCCCCGATCCCGCTACGACCCGCCTGCCGGCGGGCACCGGAGTCGGTGGCCCCGGCAACGGCGTGGGAGCGCTGTAGCCATGCCCGCAGATCAGAACGGAAACGATCTGCGTGACCGGCCGACGACCGAGCTCCTACGGGAGCTCTCGGACCAGACGACGACGCTGGTCCGACAGGAGATCGAGCTCGCCAAGGCGGAGCTGACCGAGAAGGGCAAGAAGGCAGGCACGGGCGCCGGCATGTTCGGCGGTGCCGGAGTCGCCGCCCTCTTCGCGCTCGGCGCGCTGACCGCGACGATCATCGTGATCCTCGACTCGTTCCTGCCCCTATGGCTCGCCGCGCTCATTCCCGCGGTGATCTACGGGGCGGTCGCGGCAGTGCTCGCACTGCGCGGCAAGAGGGAGATCGACCAAGCCACGCCGGCCGCACCAGAGCAGGCAATCGACAGCGTGAAGGAGGACGTGCAATGGGCCAAGACCCGCGCCAGATCAGGCAGGACATAGAGCAGACCCGCGGACAGATGGGTGAGACGGTGGAGGCGCTTGGCTACAAGGCCGACGTCCCCGGTCGCGCCCGCAACAAGGTTCAGGAGATGAAGGACAAGGTGACCGGAACAGCGCATGACGCGACAGACCGGATCTCAGGTGCCACGCCCGACGCCAGCGACGTGAAGCAAGGTGCTCGCCAGGCGGTCGGCATGGCCCAGGAGAACCCACTCGGCCTCGCGATCGGCGCGGCCGCGGTCGGCTTCATCGCCGGCCTGATGGCCCCATCGACACAGATGGAGAACCAGAAGATCGGTCCGATGGCCGATCAGATCAAGGACAAGGCCCAGGAGCTCGGCCACGAGGCCGTCGAGCGCGGTCAGGAGGTCGTCAGCCAAACGGTCGAGAGCGCCAAGGAGACGGCGCAGCAAGCCGGCCAGGAGCAGGCCCAGGAGATGAAGGGCTCCGCGCAGGACAAGGCGCAGGACGCCCAGCAGCAGGTCCGCAGCTCCTAGCTCAGCATCGCGACGCGCCGCCGGTGGCCGAGGGTCAGCCGGCGGCGCGGAGCTCATCGGCCGTCACGAAGGTGACGTAGTCCTCGACGCAGCAGATGTCGAAGACGCGTCGCGCTGTGCCCGTCGGCGGGATGACGCGCAAGCGGGTGCGGCCGCCTTGGGCACGACGGTGGGTGCGCAGTACGAGATGGACTCCCGACGAATCGCAGAAGCCGATCTGAGACAGGTCGAGCAGGAGCGTCTCAGGCTCCGCACTTAGCGCCCTGTCGATGACGGCCCCGACCTGATCGATGCTCGCGACGTCCAGCTCGCCGGCGACGACGACGATCTGTGTCGTGCCCTGAGACGTGGTGTTGACCGACAACAGCGGTTGAACCGCCATCTTGCCCGGCCCTACGGTGTTGATCAGCTCCATGAGCTCCTCGAAGATTGAGTTATCTCCGAGGGACCAACCGCTTTGGGGATAGCGACTTGGCCGTCCTCGAATGGGCAGGGTTCGTCCGGCACAAGGTCCAGTCGAACTGCACGGATTGTAAGCCGTAGGCAACGCAACGTCAACGTCTCGATGCGAGCGCGTGACGGTTTGGCCGACCGCCGAGGCGGGAAGTCGTGGTTCCACGAGAGAGGAGCCGCCGATGACCAAGGATCACGGACCGAGCATCAAGAACGACAAGCAGTACGAGGGCCTGCGCAAGAAGGGCATGAGCAAGGAGCGTGCAGCGAAGATCGCCAACACGCCGAATGCCTCGAAGAAGGGCGGAAAGAAGTCGGGAAGCAAGTCGTGACGACAGTCGGCCGGCTACCAGGCTGACTTGCGGTAGTCCTTGAGGAAGCAGCCGTAGAGGTCCTCCCCGGCCTCGCCGCGGATGATCGGGTCATAGACGCGGGCCGCGCCGTCGACCAGGTCGAGCGGCGCGTGGAAGCCCGCGTCGGCGAGGCGCATCTTGGTCGGATGGGGTCGCTCGTCGGTGATCCAGCCGGTGTCGACGCTCGTCATCAGGATCCCGTCGTCCACCATCTCCTGCGCGCTCGTGCGCGTGAGCATGTTCAGCGCCGCCTTGGCCATGTTGGTGTGCGGGTGGCCGGGCCCCTTGTAGCCGCGACTGAACTGCCCCTCCATGGCGGAGACGTTGACGACGTACTTACGTCGGGCGGGAGACGCCTTCAGCGCCGGACGCAAGCGGCCGACCAGCACGAACGGCGCTGTCATGTTGCAGAGCTGGACCTCGAGCATCTCGGCCGGGTCGACGTCCTCGACGGTCTGGCTCCAGCTGTTCTCGGGGTGCTGGTCTGGAACCAGGCCGCCGGCGTCGATGGCGCGCTGCTCGGCGATCCGCTCGGGCGAGGCCGAGCCGGCGGTGAGCGCGAGCGCGGTCAGCGCCTCGGGCGTCGGCGTCCAGTGACTGCCGTTCGTCTCCCCCGCTCCGATCGCCCGTCGCTCTTCGGCGCTGCGGCCGAAGGTGGTCAGCTCCGGCACGGTGCCGGGCGGCAGCGGCACTGCCTCGGCGGCGACCAGTGGCGCATAGGCCTCCGGCGAGCGCTTCACCGTCTGGGCCGCGTTGTTGATCAGGATATCGAGCGGCCCTCGCTCGGCGACTGAATTGGCAAGCGAGATCACCTGCGACGGATCGCGCAGGTCGATCCCGGCCACGTGCAGCCGCTCGAGCCAGTCGTCGCTGTCCGGCATCGCCGAGAAGCGCCGAACCGCGTCGTTGGGAAAGCGTGTCGTGATCGTCGTGTGGGCGCCGTCGCGCAGCAGCCTCAGAGCGATGTGCATCCCGATCTTCGCCCGGCCTCCGGTGAGCAGCGCCCGCTTGCCGGTGAGGTCCGCCCGCGCGTCGCGCCGGTCGTGGTGCTCAGCCGCACAAGTCGGGCAGAGCTGGTGGTAGAAGGCATCGACGTCGTGGTAGCGGACCTTGCACACGTAGCAGGACCGCGCCTGGATCAGCCGTCCCGCCGTCGCACCGCGGGTGTTGGAGGTCAGCGGCAGCCCTTGCGTCTCGTCGTCGATCCGCCCTGGCGCGGCGGTCGCCGTCGCGGCGGTCACGGCGCGGTCGTTCGCCAGAACCTCGTCACGCCGCTCCGCCCTGCGCCGCTTCTTGACCGTCTTGAAGAGCTTCGCAACCGCCTGTTGCACGGCAACCGCGTCCGGGTGCTCGACCGGCAGCTCGTCGAGCTCCGCGATCACCCGCAGACACTCCTCCAACCGCTCCGGATCGATCCCTTCGGACATGGCCGGGAAACGCTAGCGGCTGCACGCCCCGCGCCGCCGCCGTGCCTCAGGAGGTCGCCACTGGCCACGCCCGCCCTAGCCGTACATGGCCCCTCGCATCGTCGCGAAGGCAGAGACAGGAGACGGCGGCTCGATCGTCCTGACGGCCTCGTCGTGGCGTCATATCTACTCCCGACATCCCGAGATGGCCGGCTACTTGCGTGAGGTCCTTGAGACAGTCGTCGCCCCCGACGTCGTGTGCGACGACCCGCGACCGGGACGCCTTCGCTACTACCGGTTGGGGATCGGCCCAAGTAAGTGGCTGAGGGCAGTCGTAGACTTCAACACTGAGCCGGCGCGCATCGTGACCGCGCACGGACATCGCAAGGAGCCAGTTCGATGAGCGTCCATCTAGGTCCTTACACCTTCGATCACATCTCCTACGACGCCGACGGCGACGTTCTCTACCTATCTATCGGCCAGCCGCGGGCTGCCGCCGATGCGGAGGAGACACCTGAGGGTCACGTTGTGCGCTACGACGACTCCGACCAAGTGGTAGGCATCACGCTCGTCAACGCGAAGTGGCTGCTCGACCGCAACGAGACACTGTCGGTCACGTTCCCGCCTCGTCCGGCCCTTGCCGACCCGGCGGAGCTTCACGCCGCTGTCGCTTAGCTGTTGTAGGAGCTTGCAGTGGCCTGCGCTTACAGGTGCGAAGCCGACTTTGAAGAGCCCCGAGCCGAGGCTAGGATGAACCGCCCGGACCCTTTCCCAGCCTGCCGACGTTCCGGCAGAGAGGAGCACATCACGTGAAGCGCAAGCACATGCTCTCGAGTCTCGTCGTCGCGCTCGCGACGGCCATCGCGATGGCCGTCGTCCCGATGGCGGCGGAGGCCCAGAACGCCGATCCGAACGCCAAGGCGAAGTTCATCGGCAAGATCCACCCGCACGGCGACACGGCGACCCTCAAGGTCCGCTACCAGTGCAACGCCGGCGACGCCCTATGGGTCTCGGCCAAGCAGACCGAGTCGGGCAAGAAGTCAGCGGCGCTCAAGGAGGAGGGCTCCAGCGAGGTCGCCCACACCTGGTACCAGAGCCACCGCAACGCGTTCGTCTGCGACGGCACCTCGCACAAGGCGACCTTCACCATCGACAAGGTCGAGCCCGGCAGCAAGGGCAAGCTCAGGAAGGGCAAGGCCTGGGTCCAGTTCTGCGTCACCCAGGGCCAGGAGACCCTCGTCCTCTCCAAGTCGGCTTGGGTCGGAGTGAAGAAGAACAAGAAGCACTAGCGCCTACGTGGGCCCGGGCGACGAACGTCCGGGCCCGCGTTTCCTCCTATTCGGAGGTAGCTGCGTCGGCCGCTCGAGCGTCCTGGACCGTGACGATCAAGACACGATCCTCCTCGTCCAGGACGAGGTAGACGAACAGCATCCAACGCCATGGCCCAAGGAGAACGCGATAGTTATGCCAGCGTCCCTCCAGGCGACGGCCGATACGCGGAAACGCCTCGAGCAGCTCAAGGCGCCGCTTGACGCGCTCGCGAGCGTCCGCTGGTAACGAGCGGGTCTCGATCAATCCATCGAGGTCTTGAAGCGCCGTAGCGCTCAGCTCGACAGACGCCACTCAACTCCTCAGAGCTGATCGAGCGACGTGCTCTGCCCTGCCACGCCCTGGGTACGTCCCAGCTCCGCCCTCTCCCAAGCACCCGGAATGGAATCCAAGACATTCGTGAGCTCGCCTCCATCCGTCTCCGCCCCATCGAGCACGCTGGCAAGCAAGGACCCTGCGAGCGAATCACGATCGACCGCAATCCGCTCCGCCATCCGGGTCAGGCGAGCGTCATGGTCGTCGTCCAAGAGGACTCGGAGTGGATGCACATGAGCCATCGATTCACATGCTAGCCGGCAGTCCGGCCGCGACTCCGATGACGCCGCCAGACCCGCTCCCCATCTGCGCTCAAGTGGAGGGACGGGGCGTTATGCCGCCCTGGCGCAGGTCCACCTGCCAGCTATCGCGCCGTCGTCTCACCAGGACGACCGAGAGCTTCTGCCCACGCGCCTTCAGAAGTGGACTGGAGATCAGGAACACCGCGCGATCGGACGTCGCCGCCGCTGGCTGAGTCAGCTTGGCGGCAGTCGTGTAGTCGGGGGGATCGGGCGCGTTGACGAAGCGAGCCCCGACCGCCTCGGGACAGGAGCTGCCACGCGGTGCGTCGCCCGCTCGGGCGATGTCCCGCGCCACTAGCCGTTGACTCTCGACCGTCAGGGCGCCGCAGTAGCCGTCGGCATCGCGCCCGCGCTCCGCCGTGATGTAGTCGTCGAGAGCAATTCGGGCGGGAGGTTGTTCGTCGGTCCCGTCGCCTCCGCAGCCGACAGTGGAGCCGGTCGCCACCAGTGCAACGCTCAGCACGATCCAGCATCGGGTGGCGACTCGCTTCAGCATGCTCTGGACAGTTCGCTCAATCCCGATGGTTGTTGCGGATGACACGTCGGCCTGCCAGGCGCGCTCCAAGACCGCGAGATGGGCCGGGTTGGACTCGAACCAACGACCAAGGGATTATGAGTGGCGCCTGGAGGCCCCGAGTCCGATCGATCTAGCGTGGTTTAGCGGCATCAAGTCAGGCTGCCTGCCGATGCATCTGCCTAGTCGGGGACATGGTTCGGGACATAAGCCACGGCTCTGCGTTCGTCTATGGCAGACGCACGAGGAAGAGGATGATCCGACGCACACGTGGCCGCTACGTCTCCTGAGCAGCCTAGGCCGTTACGAGATCCGGCTCCGGTAGATCCCAGCCCTCAAGAACTCCGACTGTATTGAACAACGCATCCAAGAAAGAAGCCTTCTCGTAAGCAGTTGAGGCAGTGGTCAGGGCGGTAAGCAGTTGCGACGTGGTGACGAGACACTGCTGCCGACTTTCGGCATACGGGCACATTTGCGGCGGAAACGCCACTGTCCGCTCATGTGGTGGCTTCGAGCGCCATGCGTTCAAGAGCAGTATCCCCTTGGGCACACAGCCGTGCTCAATCGCATAGGTACTGACCCACTTCTCCAACTGCGCAGCATCTTTCTCGCGTGCAGTCTTCGTGAGGCCCTTGACCTCGACCACGCCGACGTTGCCCTTCCACCGGATAATGCGATCCGCGCGACCAGGATCTCCTGGCTCGACTTGGCATCCAAGCATGGTGAGCGCCCGCTCTACCGCGATCTCCAGCTGAAGGCCGGTACCAGCGAGCAGGATCTTCTCCCGCTGGATGTGCTTGAGCTTGCTGGAAGCCTTCTCCGCTCGCCGGAGCGCGCGAGCAACTCCATCCTCGGCCTTCTGAACAGCCGCGGACGCCTCAGGCTCCCCCGGGAGCAGATATCTTGTCGTCCAATCCGGCAGCTCCTCCTCGGGGGCTCCTCGCAGTTCTCTCGCCAGGTCGAGTAGGGCATCGACAAATTGGCCGGACACCCGTTTCTCCAGCGCCTCTTGGGCCAGGCTCTGCCGGTACTCAAACGCGTCGAGCGACTCGCCCGGCTCCCGCTGATCGTCAGCTTTGTATTCATATCGCTGAGGCAGGAGGAGCACGACGCCACCATGCGCATGGACCAGCGCACCCACCACACGATCCGCTCCGTAAATGGACAGGAGCGGCGTACCCACCGGGTCCTTGAGGTAGGCCTCGTAGAGAAACTGCTCGCCGACGGATCTCCAGAATGTTGCGAACGGCTCGCCCTCGAGAACGCGAAAGCGCTCGCCATTTGCGAGGACCGACTCGAACTCGACGGGAATGAGATCCTCTACCGAGCGGGTATCGAGGATCTTGGACATGCGCGGCTTCCCCGCTGTCCCTTCGTTTTCCTCTCTTCCCGTGTCGGTGTAAAACCGCATCGGTGCAGGGAGCAGCACAACCAGCAGGCGTCCGAGCCCTAGGTAATCGTGGAACTCCAGCCATCGGCGCTCGGCGTCGCGCTGATACGCCGCAGAACCGGCGAGCGACAGGCAGATAGAGCCCTCAAAACGGTTCCCCGTCGAGTATGAAGCGAGTACGTTGCGCGGGTTCCATAAGACGATCTCATGCTCCAGCAGAGTCCGAGCAGACCGAAACTCGGTGTTCTCGACTCGCGCATCTCGAAGGTTCTCGCCTATCGCCAGGATGTCCGTTCGGTCGGCCACTAACTTCTAAATGGTGACGACCCGACCCGACGTCGGAGTCATGATCCATCAGAGTCGTAGATCGGCGTTGGCTCGTAACCCTGATCAAACGCCCCACCACCAGCCCGATCACTCCAGGTGACCGGGTAGCCACCGCGATTTGGCTCTAGTGCGGGGCGTTGCACGTCTCGCTCGGTCCGACCCCGCTCCCCCAACCAACAACTGTGGAAGGCGAGGGTGAGCGGGGTCGGACCGAGCGAGACGTGCGTGGAGGGATCAGCGGGAATGGATGAGGGTTGGATGGAGTAGGTCGGGTCGGATCGAGAGGTTGGAGGCAAGGAAGACAGGAGCGAGGTAGCAGCCCGCGCTTGGGCAGTGAGGGAGGATGAGCGGCCAGGGCGGGCGAGCGGTGTTGCCCGGATGGTGGCGCGGGGAGGGCTGAGCGGGGCGCAGGCGGGAGGAACCTGCGCCCCAGGCAGCCGGTTCAGGCCGGATCGGTCGTTGCGTGGATGACGGCGATGTCGCGGGCATGGACGACTAGCTCCGAGAGCATCGGCGCGAGAACGGGCGGGCTCGCGGCAGCGGCGATGAACCCTGAGACGGCCTCGGCCAACCATGCCTCGGCGGTCTCGGTCCCGAACCGCTCCGCTAGGCAGACCAAGCACTCGCGGCTGTTGATCCTCGGGTCGAGGTTCTCGCCGCAAGCGGTGCACTCCGGGGAGTCGCCGTGGCGACGGCCGATCACGTCGGTGTTCTGGCGATCAAGCCAGGCCCGGAACTCCGGGCGGTCTAGCAGGGGCATCTTGGTACCTCCTATGTCGGAGGCGACCAACCACAACGAGAAGCGGCGCACCGATACGGTGCGCACGCGTCCAAGTCTTGGCTTGGGCGCCACGCCCCCGGCCTGCTCTAACAGGTGCGGGGGCACTAATTGATTGGGATCACTCGAACCTACGAACCGACCACCACCACCGCAAGGGCTAGGGGCGGTCTGTCGCTCAGTCGTTACCCCTCACCGAGCCGTTCGCCAGGACCGGAATCCTCGAAGGCGGCAGCCAAACGCTTCGCCGCATCCCGGCGCGGCTTGTAGGCCAGGTACTTCTGCGTCGTCTGGATGTCCGCGTGGCCCATCCACTCCATGACCTCACGCGGATCAGCAGCACGAATCGCGTGCGTGCCGAACGTGTGGCGCAGATCATGGAAGCGCAGCTCCCGTAGGCCGGCTCGCGCCAACGACTCCTTGTAGCGCTGGCTCAGCGACTTGTAGCCCAGGTGCCGGCCTAGCGGATCGCAGAAGACAAGATCGTGGTCACCGACGAACCGCTCGCGTCGCCGATGGCGAGCAAGTGCCTGAGCGACTTCTCCCATCATCGGCACGGCCCGCGCGCGACCGCTCTTGGGAGTGCCCTCCCTCCCCTCGGTCCAGTTGCGGCGGACGCGGATCGTGTCGGCGGCGAAGTCCACGTCCTCCCAGCGGAGGCCGAGCAGCTCGCCCAGTCGTAGGCCCGTGAAGGCAGCAGTGAGATAGAGGACGCCGTCTTGCGCGTTGGCGGCTCTCGCGACGAGCGCCATTACCTCGTCGCGAGAGAAGACATCAATGCCTGCGCGGCGCGGCAGCCTTGGCCGCTCCACCGTCATCAGCGGATTGCGAGGCAGCCCGTGGGTCTTCATTGCGCGCTTGAAGATCGAGTGCAGGGCAACGAGGTACTTCTGGACGGTTCGGTTCGAGAGTCCGCGGCGGGCGGCGAACTCGCCCTTCCAGCGCTCAAAGAACTCGGGCGTGAACCACTCGACGGGCCTGTCGCCGAACTCGCGGTTCAGGACGTTGACCTCGACGCGGTATCCGGAGAGCGTCGAACGCTTCACCGCGCGATCGCGCTCGCTGTAGATGAGCCACTCGGCGGCGACGTCCGCGAACGTCGCCCCCGTGCGGACCATCCCCGGCAACTCGCCGCGCCGCGCGTCGGCCAGCGTCTGATCGAGCCACGTCTGCGCGAGCGTCTTCGTGAAGTAGCCCGCCGCCGGACGGCCGCGCCGGGTCCACGCCGGGCCGAGCTTCTTCTGGACCTGGCGGCCGTCAGGCAACCGGTACTTGGCGTACCAGACCGAACCGCGCTTGCGCTCGACCAAGAAGACGTGCCCGCTGATCGGCCGGCTTGGCTGCCAATGCATGTCCCGAACGCTCGCCCCTTCGGGACATATTCGGGACACGTTCCGAAACGACTCGGTTACGGAAGACGCCAAAACCGCGTACTACCAGCGGAAAAGCAGTGGGCCGGGTTGGACTCGAACCAACGACCAAGGGATTATGAGTCCCGTGCTCTGACCAACTGAGCTACCGGCCCTGGATGGCCGATCTTAGTTCGCCGGGGCGGGCTGTCGTCAACCGCCGCGAACCGCGGCGTCGATCGCCTTGTTCAGCTCGTCGGCGCTGAAGGCGCCCTCGATCCGTGCGGCGATGCGGCCGTTCGAGTCGACGGTGAAGACCCACGGCTCGGTCGGCAGGCCCCAGGCGGCCACCGGTGGGCGGAAGCCCTGACCGACGTCGTTGTTCTTGTAGATCTCCTGGTGGATGAACGCGACGTCGTCGCCGCGCTCTGCCTTGACCTGCTCGGTGACGTCGATGACCGGCCCGCAGACGCGGCTCTGGCACAGGGCCGCGGTGGCGAACAGCACCACGGCCGGCTTCTTGCCTGCCACGTCGGCGAAGTCGACGTCGTGCATCGAGGACGGTGGCTCGCGGGTGTCAATCTTCGCCAGGTTGCCGCCGGCGTCCGCGACGGTGTCGGTGTTCACCACCGGGGCCGTCTCTCCCACGTCGGGCACCGACACGCGGCGCGTCACCTTGAGCGGCCCGCCCGCCGGGGTCGCGGCGAGGATCCGCCCGTCGAGGCGGGCGAGCCCGATGACCTCGTAGCTGCCGGGCTTCGGCAGGTCGAGCTGGGCTACGTAGAGCGACTTGGCGGCGTCGTCGTCGCGCGCGACGGTCTCGCTCTGGAACTGTGGCTTGACGTCCATCTGCTCGAAGCGCGCCATGATCGGCCCGCGAGCGGCGCCGCCGCCCACAGGTGCGACGTAGAGGGCTACGGGCACGTCGGCGATCTGCGCGCGCGCGGTGTCGAAGAGGGCGAAGCCGAAGCGGTTCTCGCCCGGCCTGAACTGCGACACCGAGGCGGCGAGGACCGGGCCCTGCTGACCGACGTCCCCGATCAGCTCGCGGAGCGTCTTGCCCTGCGCCTTTGGGAAGTCCTGGGGCTGCGCGGGCTGAGGTGGCGCGCTCGTCTGCTCGGACGAGTCGTCGCCGCCGCACGCGGCGAGCACGGACGCAAGTGCCCATGCCACCGCCAGGATGGCCGCCACACGAGATCCTCCTGCTCTCACGCCCGAGAATCTATGCGACCACCAGGAGTAAAGCGCCGGTAACGATCTGCCTTAACGCCGACTTCAAATAGCCTGGCTCGCACTTTCGCGACGGAGGAGACCTCTTGGGAGCACGCGCTGCACTGGTAACCGGCGGTTCTAGCGGCATCGGCCTCGCCATTGCGAAGGCGCTCGCCCAGGACGGATATGGGGTGACGATCTCCGCTCGGCGTCCCGACAAGCTCGAGCATGCAGCCGATGGTCTGCGCTCTGAGGGCCTCGAGGTCGAGTCCGTGCCGGCGAACATGACCGAGGAGAGCGACATCGTCGACCTCGTCGCCCGCCACAAGGAGCGCTTCGGGCGGCTCGACGTGCTGGTCAACAACGCGGGCGTCGGGATCGGCGGTCCGCTGGCGGAGACCGACACGAAGAAGCTCGACATGCAGATCGGCGTCAACCTGCGCGCGCTGTTCCTCACGACACGCGAGTGCCTGGGCATGCTCAAGGAGGCGGGCGCCGAGCACCGCAAGGCGCTCGTGGTCAACACAGCGTCGATCGCGGGCAAGTCGGGTCAGGGGTGGCTCGGCGCGTACTCCGCGACGAAGTTCGGTGTCGTCGGCTTCACCCAGGCCCTCCACAAAGAGCACGCGACCGACGGGATCCAGGCGACGGCGCTCTGCCCGGGGTTCGTCGACACTGCGATGACCGAGTGGGTCAAGGACAGCGTCTCGGCGCAGGACATGATACAGCCCGAGGACATCGCCGCTGCGGTGCGCTACCTGCTGAGCACCTCGCCGGCTTGCATCGTTCCCGAGCTGCAGTTCATCCGGCCGGGTGAGGGCCTGTAGCTTCCCTGCCGGTCGAAAAGGAGAGACGCATGCGATTGGGTCTGCACGTTGGGTATTGGGGACTGGGCCTGACGGCCGAGCAGCAGCTCGAGATCGTCAAGGAGGCCGAGCAGGCGGGCTTCGACTCGGTGTGGGCAGCAGAGGCATACGGCTCCGACACCGCGACCGTGCTCGCGTGGCTCGCCTCGCACACCGAGCGGATCAAGATCGGCTCGGCGATCTTCCAGATGCCCGCCCGTACGCCGGCGATGACCGCGATGACCGCCGCGACGCTCGACCAGCTCTCAAATGGCCGGATGATCCTCGGCATCGGCTCCTCCGGCCCGCAGGTCGCCGAGGGCTGGCACGGCCAGCCGTTCGCCCACCAGCTCCAGCGCACGCGCGAGTACGTCGAGATCCTGCGCAAGGCGCTCGCCCGCGAGCGGCTCGAGTACCACGGCGAGATCTACCAGCTGCCGCTGCCGGACGGTCCCGGCCGTGCGCTCAAGCTGACGATCTCCCCCGTCCAGGAGCGGATGCCGATCTACATCGCCGCGATCGGCCCGAAGAACACGACCCTCACCGGCGAGATCGCCGACGGCTGGCTGCCGACCTTCTTCTCGCCTGAGCACGTAGCCGAGTTCCGCACCCTGCTCGAGGAGGGCGCCGCGCAGGCCGCCAACGGCAAGCGGATCGACGACTCGTTCGACATCGCGCCGAACGTCAACCTCTGCATCGACGACGACATCGACAAAGCCCGCGACGCGGTGCGGCCGCTGCTCGCCCTCTACGTCGGCGGCATGGGCTCGCGGAAGAAGAACTTCTACAACGCGCTCGTGCGCCGCTACGGCTTCGAGGACGCCGCCGAGGAGGTCCAGAACCTCTACCTCGACGGCAAGAAGGATGAGGCTGCCGCCGCGCTCCCCGCCGAGATGATCGACAAGACGTCGCTCGTCGGGCCCAAGGAGCGCGTCAAGGAGCGGCTCGAGGTCTACCGCGAGGCCGGCGTGGGCACGCTCGTCGCGACGCCGACGGTCTTCGATCCGGAGGCACGCAAGCGGATGATCCACGAGATCGCGGAGATGATCTGAGCGGTCGGGCCGCAGCTCCGGAGGTCGCCCCTCCCTCCTCCGGCGCCGGTGCGCGCCGGTTCCTGATCACCGCCTTCGGCGACCCGGGTCATGCGTTCCCGGCGATCGCGCTGGCCCGCGCGCTGCTCGACCGTGGGCACACGGTCTGCCTTGAGACGTGGAAGCGCTGGGAGGAGGACGTCGAGCGCGAGGGGGTCGAGTTCGCGGCGGCACCTGAGTACACCGTCTTCCCCGACGGTCGCGACATGACGATGTACGAGGCGGCCGTCGAGGCGACCCGCACGACGGTCCCGCTGATCCGGCGCTTCGACCCGGACGTCGTCGTGTCGGACATCCTGACCGCCGTCGGCGGGCTCAGCGCCGGGGTCGACGACCGTCCGTTCGCGACCCTGATCCCCCATGTCCTGCCGACCTCCGAGGCCGGTCTGCCGCCCTACTCGATCGGCGCCCGGCTGCCGCGGACGCGCTTTGGCCGCCGTGCGTGGGGCGCGTTCCAGCCCGCGCTGCGGCGCGGCGAGCTGCAGGGACGCGACGAGCTCAACGCCGGGCGGGCGAAGGTCGGGCTGCCGGCGCTCGAGTACACGCACAACGGGATCTCTCGCCGGCTGGCGCTCGTGGCGACCTTCCCCCAGCTCGAGTATCCGCGTCGCGAGTGGCACCCGACGTTCAAGGTCACCGGACCGCTGCTGTGGGAGCGCCCGTTCCACGACGTCGAGCTGCCACCGGGCGACGACCCGCTGATCCTGATCGCGCCGAGCACCTCGCAGGACCCGCAGGGCCGGATGGTCCGCGCGGCGCTCGAGGGCCTCGCCGACGAGCCAGTGCGGGTGATCGCGACCAGCAACCGCCACGGCTACCCCCTCCCCTGCGAGCCGCCGGCCAACGCTCGCCTCGTCGACTGGCTCTCCTACTCCCAGACGATGCCGCAGTGCGCCGCGGTGGTCTGCCACGCGGGCCACGGGACCGTCGCCCGCGCGCTCTCCTACGGCGTGCCGGTGATCGGCGCGCCGGCCGCCGGCGACATGGCCGAGAACGCGTCACGGGTCGCCTGGGCCGGCTGCGGGGTGTCGCTGCCGCGCCGACTGGTCACTCCGCGTGGGATTCGCCTGGCGGTGCGCAAGGCGCTCGGCGACCCGAGCATCGCGGCCGGGGCGCGCGAGATCGCGGCATGGTCGGCCGCGCACGACAGCGGCCAGACGGCCGCGGAAGTGCTCGAGGACTTCGCGGCCCGCGCAACGGCCACCGCCGGCTAGACGGCCGGGCAGGACTCCGGCGGCGGACCGCCGGGAAGCCTGTCGAGCAGCTCGGCGAGCGTCTCGATCTCGTCCGGCGCCAGGCAGTCCTCGAGCACCGCGCGCACGGCGGCGACGTGGGCCGAGGAAGCCTCCTCGAGCTTCTCGCGTCCCGCGTCGGTGAGGGCCGCATAGGTGACGCGCAGGTCCGAGTCGCAGGCAGCGCGCTCGACGAAGCCGTCCGCCTCGAGGCCCTCGAGCAGGCGCGTGACCCCCGAGGGAGTCAGCGACAGTCGCTCGGAGAGGTCGACGCGCTTCAGCCGCTGCCCCTCGGCCTCGGAGAGCAGGTAGAGCGCCTCGTAGTCCTTGCGCGTTAAGGCGTGGTTTGCCTGGAGCTGGGCACCTAGCTCTCTCGACGTCACGTCATGAGCGCGGATCAGCGAGATCCACGCTCGCATTGCGGGAGCCAGAGCCTGATCTGTTATTTGCGTGGTCAATACTTGACGCCTCAACGGTTGCTCGCTACAGTTAGTTGCGTAGTCAACTATAGACCTCTCAACTGAAGGAATCAAATGCCCACCAACACCCCGACCTTCGCCCCAGCGGGCACCTGGCAGCTCGATCCCACCCATTCGACGGTGAGCTTCGGAGTCCCCTATCTCGCGGGCACCTTCAAGGGCCAGTTCCATGACGTCGAGGCCAAGCTCGAGGTCACCGAGCAGGCCGCAACCCTCTCCGGCGTCGCTCGTGTGGAGAGCGTCGACGTACGCGAGGAGAACCTCAACGCCCACCTGCAGTCGCCCGACTTCTTCGACGTCGAGCGCCATCCGGAGCTGCGCTTCACCGCGGACCGGATCGATCTCGACGGAGACGCCGTCGACGTGCGCGGCGAGATCGAGATCAAGGGCGTCACGAAGCAGATCGAGGTCACCGGGACGGCGATCGCGCCGCTGACCGACGGCTTCGGCAGAGAGCGGATCGGGCTCGCGCTGAAGACGACCGTAGACCGGACCGATTTCGGCCTGAACTGGAACATGGATCTGCCGACCGGCGGGAAGTCGCTCGGCAACGACGTGGCGATCGTCGCCGAGCTGTACTTCGTGAGGGCATAGCGATGAGGGTCCTCGGAATATCGGGCAGCCTGCGTCGCGACTCCTACAACACGGCGCTGCTGCTGGCTGCCCAGGAGCGGTTCCCTGCGGGCGTCGAGCTCGAGCTGTGGGACGGCCTCAAGGCGATCCCGCCCTATGACGAGGACGACGACACCGATCGGGCGCCGGCGGCCGTAGCGGGCCTCCGCGCGGCGATCGCCGCCGCCGACGCGGTGCTGATCGCGACGCCGGAGTACAACTCCTCGATCCCCGGCCACCTCAAGAACGCGCTCGACTGGGTCTCGCGGCCGCTGGCCGAGAACCCGCTGCGCAACAAGCCGGCGGCGGTGATCGGCGCGAGCACCGGCGCGTTCGGCGCCGTCTGGGCGCAGGCGGAGCTGCGCAAGGTGCTGGGCGCGATCGGCGCCAGGCCGATCGAGTCCGAGCTCGCCGTCGGCCACGCGCCGACGCGGATCGAGGGCCGGCAGCTCGAGGAGAGCGTCACCGAGGGCCTCGACTACGTGATCGGACAGATCGTCGCGGCGGTCTACGAGCGCGAGGCCACGGCGACACGGCCGCTGGCGGCGTGACGGTCATGGGCGCGCTCGAGAGCTTCCGCTACGAGGTGCGCGAGCCAGCGGGCGATCCGGAGGGACTGCTTGTCCTCTTCCACGGCCGCGGCGCCGACGAGCACGACCTGCGGCCGTTCCTCGACGTGCTCGATCCGGAGCGACGGCTGCTCGGGGTGACGCCGCGCGGTCCGCTGTCGCTCCCGCCCGGCGGCGCGCACTGGTACGTCGTGCGACAGGTCGGCTACCCAGATCCCGAGACGTTCGCGTCCACCTATGCAGCGGGGAGCGACTGGCTCGACGCGCTCGCCCAGCAGACCGGGATCGCGCCTGAGCAGACCGTCCTCGGCGGCTTCTCCCAGGGCTCTGTGATGAGCTACGCCTGGGCCCTCGGTCCGGAGCGCCCACGTCCTGCGGGGGTGATCGCGCTCAGCGGTTTCATCCCGACTGTCCCAGGATGGGAGCCGATCCTGGACGTCCAGCCACCCCGCTTCGCCATCGGCCACGGTACCCACGATCCGGTGATCGGAGTCGACTTCGGGCGCCAAGCCCGCGAGACGCTCGAGCGGGCCGGCGCCGATGTCCTGTACGAGGAGTACCCCCTGCCCCACGCGGCCGATCCGGCCTTCGTGCGGTCCCTCTCCCCGTGGCTCTACGACACCCTGGAGCAGTGGAAGCTCCGGGGGTGGGACTCGAACCCACAACCTATCGGTTAACAGCCGATCGCTCTGCCTGATTGAGCTACCCCGGACCGCTCTCGCGACTCCGAGAACCGACCGACTTCCCCTCCGAAATCGGGCTGGCCCTCGACCGCGATGCTCACCATACCGGCCTCCACTTCGGCGTGGCAGTTTGCGCAGAGCAAATCGCATTTCGCTGCCTCGGCTCGTAAAAGGCTCAGAGCTCGTGTCAACCCGCCTTCGCTGATCGAGAAGCTCTTCAGACGAGGATCTCGATGATGGAGCTGCAGCGCGTCGAGGCAACGGGAGTATCCGCACCGTACGCATACCCCGCCTGCCTCCCTCACCAAGATTGCCTTCGCCTTCCGCCGTCGTCTCATCACGGCATCCGAGCGGCAGCGGGCGCATCGATACGAGCCACGTCCCTCGATCACGAACCCCACCCGGCCGTGTCGACCGCATTCGCGAACTATCTCGGCCCGACCAGCACCACGGGCCGCTCTCGAGGCTTCCATGCGAGCCGATCGTGACGTCCTCAAAGCCCATTTACGTAGCCAGTACTTGACCGAAGACTCGCTTGTCTGGAGAGCTTGTGCGATGGCCGCGACCGATGCGCCGCTAGCCACAAGCTCCTCGAGGCGTGACCGATCAACGCCACCCTTCGGCGAATGCACCTCGGCGTAAACCGATGTGAGGCCATGACGTCTAGCCCAATAGCTGACCGTCGAGGGATCGCGGTCGAACCGCCGCCCGATCTCTGCATACGAGAGGCCTCGCCGCAGGAGGCGATCTAAGGATGCCTTTTCCACGCCGAAATCATGGCTCCTGGCGCGATGGCATATATGCTTAGGACGGGTCGTCGACGGTGCCCTCGAGCGAGCCGGCGCGGCCGGAGTCGCGCAGCATGTGGAGGGTCTGGACCTCGATCTGGCGGACGCGCTCGCGCGTGAGGCCTACCTCCTTGCCGATGTCCTCGAGGGTGAGCGGGCCGCGGCCGTTGAGCCCGAAGCGCAGCTCGATCACGTTGCGCTCGCGCGCGGGAAGCGTGTCGAGCACGGCCTGGACGTCGACGTCGCGCAGCTGACGGGCGACGACCTCGAGCGGGCGGTCGCCGACGTCGTCGGCGATGAAGTCGGCCAGCTCGGCGCCGTCGTCCCCTGTCCCGACGGGCGACTCGAGCGAGACGGGGTCTTGGCCGAGCTTGAGCAGCTCTTCGACCTTGGCCTCGGTCAACTCGAGCCTCGCGGCGATCTCGGCGGTCGTCGGGTCGCGTTCGAGCTGCTGCGCGAGCGCGCGCCGGGCCGCGTGGACCTTGTTCATCCGCTCGACCATGTGGACCGGGATCCGGATCGTCCGCGACTGGTCGGCCAGCGCGCGTGTCATCGCCTGGCGTATCCACCAGGTGGCGTACGTCGAGAACTTGAAGCCGCGGCGCCAGTCGAACTTCTCGACCCCGCGAATCAGGCCCATGTTGCCCTCCTGGATCAGGTCCAGCAGCGTCAGGCCGCGATTCTGGTAGCGCTTGGCGATCGAGACCACCAGCCGCAGGTTGGCCTCGATCAGGGCGTTCTTGGCCGCCATGTCGTTCTGCTCGATCCGCTTGGCGAGTCGCACCTCGTCCTCGCGCGTCAGCAGGGGCACACGGCCGATCCGTTGTAGGTAGAGCTTGACGGCGTCCTCGGTGCCGCCCGCCGGCGGCGCCGGACGGATGCCCGCCGTGACCACGCCGCCCTCGTGGAACTCGTCGTACGGATCCGACTCGCCGACGCTGGTCGGCGGCTCGGCGGTCTCCTCGACCTCCTCGTCGCGCAGCTCGCCGTCGTCCGGCCGCGCTCTCAACCGACCTCCCCCATCACCGCGTCCATCTCGGTGCGAACGCGCTGGCGCTCGACCGCGAGCGCGCTCTGGCGCTCGTGGTTCCCGTCCGCGCGGGCACGGCGTATCTCGCGGTCGAAGCGCTTCAGCTCGAGGGCGAGGAAGCTCATCCGCAGCACCGGCGCCTCGGCGTCCTGGTCCTCGTCGGCCCGCGATGCGATCCCCGCGACGAGCGCCGACAGCTCGGCGTCCGCCGGGTCGAGGCCCGCGAGCGGATCGGCGAAGTGGGCGAGCAGGTGATCCCGCGCACGCTGCATCAGCGTCGACGAGAGATGCTCGGGCGTCAGCTGCTCGAGCTGGTGACGGCCCTTCTCGCCTGCCCGCAGGCAGTCCGCGAGGAAGATCCGCTCGGACTCGAGCGCCGGATCGGCGTGGGCCGGCCGCGAGACCGCTATGCCGGCCGTGCCTCCAGACGACATGCCGCGCTCGGGCCCTGGGTCGCCGAAGCGGTCGTCGCGAGCGGGCGGCACAGGGAGAGAGGTCGACCGGGGCCTGCTCCCGACGCCGACGAGCACGTAGTCCGGAGAGACGTTGAGCCAGTCCGCGACCAGGTGGACGAGGTGATCTCGCTTCGCGCTCTGGTCGGGCGCCGCCGCGATCAGGTCGCGCGCCTGGCCGAGCGCGCGGTCCCTGCCCTCGGGCGTGCCGAGCTTGCCCTCCGCGAGCACTCTCCTGATCGTGAACTCAAGAACGGACAAGGCACCATCCAATCGGCCGATGATGGCGTCGGCTCCACCCTCCGCAACGAGCTCTGCGGGATCTGAGCCCTCCGGCAGCTGGACGACGCGCAGCTCGACGTCGCGGTCCTCCGCGATCTTCGCCGCTCGCAGCATCGCCTGCTGGCCCGAGCGGTCGGCATCGAGCGCGAGGTAGATCGTCCCCTCGGCGCCGGCGGCACGGGCCAGCTCGGCGAGCTGCTGCTCGGTCAGCGCGGTGCCCATGATCGCCACCGTCTCGGCCAGGCCGCTCTGGTGGAGCGCGAGCACGTCCGTGTAGCCCTCGACGACGACCAGCCGCCTCGACTTCGCAGCCGCCCCGCGCGCCTTGTCGATCCCGAAGAGCTGGCGCCCCTTGTGGTAGACGTCGTTCTCGGACGTGTTGATGTACTTCGCGCCCTGATCGTCGCGCATGGCCCGCGCGCCGAAGCCCAGCACCCGGCCGCGGGAGTCGGCGAGCGGGAACATGATCCGCTCGCGGAAGCGGTCCACCGCGCCGCTGCCCGACTTCTTGCGCTGGGCGAGGCCGGCGGCGACGAGCTCGTCGAGTGTGTAGCCGTCGCGCTGCGCCCCCGCGACGAGCTTGTCCCAGCCTCCCGGCGACCAGCCGACCCTGAACGTGCGCAGGACGTCCTCCGAGAGTCCCCGGCCGCGCAAGTACTCGCGCGCGGGCGCTGCCTCGGCAGACTCCGATAGGTACTTCTCGTAGAAGGCGGTCGCGCGCTCGAGCAGAGCCAGCAGTCGCTCACGTCGCTTGCGCCGCTCCTCCTCCTTGGGATCCTCCTGCTCGCGCTTGAGCTCGACGTTGTAGCGCTCCGCGAGCATCTCGACGGCCTCCGAGAAGTCGAGCTGCTCGGTCTCGCGGAGGAAGCTGATCGCATCGCCGCCCTCACCGCAGCCGAAGCAGTGGTAGAGGCCCTGCTCGCCGTTGACCGAGAACGACGGGGTGCGCTCCTCGTGGAAGGGGCAGAGCCCGACCCAGCGCGAGCCGACGCGGCGCAGGTCGGTACGCGTGCCGATCAGGTCCACCACGTCCACCGACTCGCGTAGGCGCTCGATCGAGTCCTGCGTGTAGCGCGCCATCTAGTAACCCTGCGGAAGCGCCAGGTCGGAGAAGGTGCGGATTGCGAAGCGATCGGTCATCCCGGCCAGGTAGTCCACCACGCGCTCGGGCTCGGACGCGCCAGCAGCCGCCGGCGGCGGCAGGTGCTCGGCGTAGTGGTCGAACAGCGCTCGCAGCAGATGCTCGATGCGCGGACGCTCGCGCTGAGCGTCAGCGGCGAGATAGACACGGTCGAACATGAACTTCCGCAGCCGCAGCATGGCGCCGCCGACGTCGTCGCTCTGGACGATGTCGCCCTCCTCGGAGGACCGCTCGATCAGGTCCCGCACGAGCGTCTCGATGCGAGCGGACCCGGTCTCGCCGAGAGCCTCGATCTCGGCCACGGGCAGGTCGGAGCGCTCGAGCACGCCGGCTCGCAGGGCGTCGTCGATGTCATGGTTGATGTAGGCGATGCGGTCCACGACGCGGACGATCCGTCCCTCGAGTGTCGCCGGCTTGCCCGAGCCGGTGTGATTGAGGATGCCATCGCGTACCTGCTCCGTCAGATTGAGGCCCTCACCGTCGCGCTCGAGGCGCTCCACGACCCTTAGCGAGTGCTCGTTGTGGCGGAAGCGGATGCCATAGCGCTCCCCGACGCACTCGTCGAGCACACGCTCGCCGATGTGACCGAAAGGCGGATGACCGAGGTCGTGGCCGAGACCGATCGCCTCCGTCAGGTCCTCGTTGAGGGCTAGGGCGCGAGCGACGTTGCGTGCGATGCCGCACGCCTCGAGCGTGTGGGTCAGTCGAGTGCGGTAGTGATCGCCCTCAGGCGCGATGAAGACCTGGGTCTTGTGCTTGAGGCGTCGAAAGGCCTTGCAGTGCACGATCCGGTCACGGTCGCGTTGGAACGGCGTGCGGTGCGCTGCGTCGACCTCGGCACGGGCGCGGATGGCGGGATAGGAGCGCGTCGCGAGCGGCGAGAGCCGCTCCTGCTCGAAGCCCTCGACGCGTGCGGCGAACGCGCGGACGTCGAACTCGCTCGTGCTCCTGATCCCCACGTGCCGATTGTCTCAGGTAGCCCTGCTCCGGCCTTCAGCGCCCGATAACGCGGTGTTCTGCTCTGGGTTGCAAAGATCCGCGGCGGCTGTATCATGGTCTTACCAATCTGGTCAGTCCAATTTCGCTCAAGACTTCGATCCGGACCCTCCGCCGACAGCCGTCGCGGCCCGGATCGAACCAAACACCGGCTGCAGTTGTTGCACGCAGGCACACGGACCGAACCCTCCCCGTGAGCACGCAAGCACCGATCTGCTGAGCCTGGCTCGCCGGCGGCGGCTCGCCCATCCCTCCGGGCGCCGCCGCCGGTGCCGGTGGCTTTTACGCCAACGTTTTTCTCTTACTTACAGGAGATCGGGCGTTAGACTCGCCGAGTGGACACCGCCTCCGACCGCGCCGCAGCCGGAATTCGGGCACTGATCGTCTCGCGCCAGTACGGGCCCGGCGATCGCCTGCCGGCCGAGCGCGAGCTGGCATTGCAGCTCGGCCTCTCGCGGCCCGCTCTGCGTGAGGGAATTCGCCGCCTGCGCAGCGGCGGGGTGTTGAACTCGCGGCGGGGATCCGGGACTTACGTCGCCGAGGTCGACCTGGACGGCGTCTTCGACATCCGCAGGCTGCTCGAGCCGCTCGCGGCCGAGCGCGCCGCGCGCCTTCGGACCGATGCCGAGGTCGCTCAGATGCAAGCCGCCTTCGAGGCCCTGCAGGCGGGGATTGACGACCCCGACGCCTTCAACCTCGCCGATGCCCGCTTTCATGCCTTTGTCGCGATCGCAGCCCGAAGCCCGGTGCTCCAAGGCACGCTCGAACGGCTCAGCGAGCTCTCGCTGCTCACCCGGGCCGTCGCCGACCCGATCGGCAGATCGCGCAAGACCGTGCTGATCGGCGAGGTCGAGCGCGTTCTTCACGCGATCGAGCGGGGCCATCCGAAGCGCGCGGCCAATGCGATGGAGCGTCACATCGTGAGCGTCGTCGACGACTACGTGCGCGGGCTCGCGTCACGCGCCCGAGAAGTCGCCAGCCAGTCGGCGCCGCCGACGGAGCAGCCGTCGCGGGACCTCACGCCGTCTCCCCTATGACCGACTGCGAGGTCGTGCTCGCCCGCCATGGCGAGACGGAATGGAGTCGCGACCACCGTCACACCGGACGGACCGACCTGCCACTTACGGAGAACGGACGCGCACAAGCACGCGCGCTCGCGCCGAAGCTGGCACGGTGGAAGTTCGACCGAGCTCTTGTCAGCCCGCTGTCACGCGCGGTGGAGACCTGCGATCTGGCAGGGCTCGGGGGCGTCGCCGAACGGCGGCCGGAGCTGGTCGAGCTCGACTACGGGGACGCCGAGGGCATCACGACGGCCGAGATGCGCGAGACGGTCCCCGGATGGTCCGTCTGGACGCACCAGACGCCGGGCGCCGAGCCGCTCGAGCGCGTCGGGCAGCGGCTCGCGCCACTCCTCGCGGAGCTGCGTGGCGCCGAAGGGAACGTGGTGCTGTTCGCTCACGGCCACGTGCTGCGTGTCCTGGCCGCGCTGTGGATCGGCATGCCGCCTGTAGGCGGGGCACGTCTCGCGCTATCGACAGGCACCTTGAGCGTGCTCGGCTGGGAGCGCGAGACTCAGGTCATTCGGGGCTGGAACTGCTGAAACGACGCCTTCGCTTCCTCCCACACGGGCAGATGAGCCGAGCTAAGCTCGACACGTGGTAGATGCCGCAGACCGTGCCGCCAGCGGCATTCGGGCACTGATCGTCGCGGGAGAGTACGTTCCTGGCGATCGTCTGCCCAGCGAGCGGGAGCTGTCGATCGAGCTCGGGCTGTCACGACCGGCGCTGCGCGAGGGAATCGGTCGCCTGCGCAGCGGTGGGGTCCTCGAGTCGCGCCGCGGGTCCGGGACGTATGTGGCCGAGGTCGACCTCGGGGGCGTGTACGACATCCGTGCCCGGCTCGAGCCCTTCGCCGCAGAGCGCGCAGCCGGTCGCCGAACCGACGACGAGATGGCTGAGCTGAACGCCGCCCTCCAGCGAATGCGCGACACCGTCGCGGACGATCCCACCGGCTTCGACCTAGCCGACGCTCGATTCCACTCGCTCGTCGCGATCGCCAGCGGCAGCACCGTCCTGACGGAGCTGCTCGATCGGCTCGGCGAGCTCGCACTGCTCACGCGCACCGCCATCTCGTCGAGCTCTGAGCTGCGACAGGCCTCGTACGCCGATGTCGAGCGTGTCTGCCTTGCGATCGAGCGCCAAGACCCTCAACGCGCCGGGAGAGCGATGGAGCGCCACATCCTCCACGTCCGCGAGCTGTACACGGCGATCACCGAGGAGATGCCGGCACGGAAGCCCCGCTCGGCACGTGGCAGCGGCGGTAACGGGCGCTATGCGACGCGGCGCAGCCTCACGTGAGCGTGGTGCTCGAGCGTCTCAGCGATCGCGCGATCTGCCTGCCCCAACGCGATGTCTGACGCGTCGGGAGCCTCGGCGAGCGAGCGCCCCAGCGCTCCTACCAGGAAGGAGTGCGCCTCGGGACCGAGCGCGAACGACCCGGCCTCGCAGCTCGCACAGACGACACCGCCCGCGGATGGCGAGAACCCGGCCAGATGGTCGCTCTCCCCGCATGACGCGCACGAAGCGAGCTCCGGTGCGAAGCCGGCGGCCAGCAGCAGCTTGAGCCGGAAGGCGAGCGACTGTCCCCTGCATGCCGCCTCCGGCCGTGAGTCGAGCAGCTCGAGCTGATTGCAGAGCAGGTGGTAGGCGGCCCGGTTGGGCTCCGCCGAGTCGAGCAGGCGCAGCACCGCCTCACAAGCCTCGGAGGCGCGCTCGAGCGATCCGCGCTGCTCGCGCAGGTCGCTGTGCGCGCGAACGGTGTCGACGGCGCTGACGGTGCAGAGGTCTCCCCTCCCCTCGTGCAGGACGAGCCGCACGCGCGACAGCGGCTCGAGCCGGCCGCCCATCCGTGAACGGGTGCGGCGCACGCCCTTGGCGACGGCACCGAGCCGGCCTCGGTCGGCGCTGTAGAGATGAAGGACCCGATCCGCCTCGCCGAAGCGGATCGAGCGGAGCACAACGGCCTCGGTCTTGAAGCTTCCTGCCACCCCTGAATGATGTGACCGCGACCGGACGGACTACGGCGCGCGTTGGCAGCGCGGACAGATGTAGGTCCCCCGACCGGCGGCGCGCAGCTTGACGACGGTCGATCCGCAGCGCGGGCAGGGCTCGCCCTCGCGCCGGTGGACGAGAAAGCAGTCCTGGAAGCTGCCGCGGGCGCCGTCGGTGTGGCGGAAGTCGTCGATCGACGCGCCGCGCGCGTCGATCCCCGCCTCGAGCGACTCGACGACGGCATCGCGCAGCGCCGCTATCTGCGGGCGGCGCAGGGTCCCGACCGCACGCAGCGGATGGATCCGCGCGCGAAAGAGCGCCTCGTCGGCGTAGATGTTCCCGACGCCGGCGATCCGCTCCTGTGACAGCAGGAACGCCTTGACGGGCGAGCGGCGGCCGTGGGCGAGCGCCTTCAGCGCGTCGGCGGTGAAGTCGGGGCTGAGCGGCTCGACCCCGAGCCGGGAGCGGAAGTAGTCGTCACGCGCGTCGGCGCCGAGCAGGACCAGCCCGGTGCCGAAGCGGCGCGGGTCGGAGAACAGGACGCGCGAGCCGTCGTCGAGCGTCATGCGGACGCGGATGTAGGGGCGCTCCTCGTCGTCCTCCGGCGGGACGAGCAGCAGGTTGCCGGTCATCCGCAGGTGCATGACGAGGTGGACCTCGTCCTCGAGAGCGACGTCGAAGTACTTCCCGCGTCGCTGGATCCGCTCGACGGTGCGGCCCTCCAGAGCATCGGCGATCTCGCTCGGAGCCGCCGGCTCGCTCCAGCGTGGATCGATCACCTCGACACGCTCGATCCTGCGCCCCTCGAGGTGAGGCGCGAGCTGGCGGCGGATCGTCTCGACCTCTGGAAGCTCGGGCACCCCCGTGCTTCTATCAGGCGGCGGTCGCGCGCGGGTGCGCCTGGAAGTAGACGTCCTTCAACCGCTCGCTCGAAAGGTGGGTGTAGAGCTGGGTGGTCGCGACGTCGGCGTGGCCGAGCATCTCCTGGACCGCGCGCAGGTCGCAGCCGCCGGCGAGCAGGTGGGTGGCGAAGCTGTGGCGCAGGGTGTGTGGGCTCATCTTGTCGGCCAGACCGACCGCCTTGGCGTGACGGTCGACGATCTTGTAGAGGCCCTGGCGGGTCAGTGGGCCGCCGCGGTAGTTGACGAACAGGTGTGGCTCGATGCTCGGGCCGAGGAGCGCCGGGCGGCCGCGTGCCAGGTAGCGGCGGACGACCTCGGCGGCGGTGCGCCCGACGGGGACCTGGCGCTCCTTGGACCCCTTGCCGTGCGCGCGGAGGATCAGCTCGTCGAGGTCGAGATCGGTGACGGCGAGGTCGATCGCCTCGGAGGCGCGCAGGCCGCAGGCGTACATCAGCTCGAGCAGCGCGCGGTCGCGGAGGTCGAGCGGCTCGATGCCGGCGGGGTGCTCGAGCAGACGACCGACCTCGGAGCGGGTCAACACGTGCGGCAGCCGTCGGCCGCGTCGCGGCGGGGCGACGTTCGCCGTCGGATCGCTGTCGATCAGCTCCTCGCGGCGCAGGTGGCGGTAGAAGGAGCGCAGGCAAGCCGACTTGCGATTGACCGTGGCCGGAGACGCTGTGCCGCCGTCGGCTCCGCGCAGCGACGAGAGGAAGTCGCCGATGTCCACCGGGAGCGCCGTGAACGCCGTCTTGTCGCGTGTCATGAGGAACTCGCCGTACTGGAGCAGATCGGCGCGGTAGGCCTGCAGCGTGTTGCGCGCCATGCCGCGCTCGAACTCCATGTGGGCGACGAAGTCGAGCACGAGCTGCTCGTGGGACCTGCTCGAAGGCTCGACGGCGAGGGCCATGGGTGGGCTTTCTGCCGTTCTCAGGCCCTTCCCTGCTCCTGCAAGACGATCGCCAGCGCGACGTCCAGGCCCAGCTCGAGCGCCTCGACGGTGACGGACTCGTCCGGCTGGTGGTTGCGCTCGGTGCCGTTGGCGACGTTCAGCACGGGGATTCCGCGCGCGACGAGGACGTTGGCGTCGCTGCCGCCACCCGTGGCGATGCAGCGGGACTCGATGCCGAGTCGCTCGAGTGCCGCCGACGCCACCTCGACGGGCGGCGAGCTCTTGGCGAGGCGGTAGGCCGAGAAGGGCTGGTCGACGCGCGTCTCGACGTCGCACTCGAGATCGCTGGCCGCCTCGGTCAGCGCATCGACAATGGCTGTGACGGTCTGGCCGGCCTTGACCTCGTCGAGGCTGCGCGCCTCGAGCTCGACTCGGCAACGCTCGGCGACGACGTTCGCCGCGCTGCCGCCGGCGATGCGACCGACGTTGGCGGTGGTCTCGTCGTCGATCCTGCCGAGGCTCATGCGGTCGATCGCCCGTGCGGCGGCGGCGATCGCGTTGTGCCCGGCCTCGGGGCGAATGCCCGCGTGCGCGGCAGCCCCGTGGATGTGGGCGTCGATCCGGTAGTAGCTCGGCGCGGCAACGATCAGGTCGCCGAACGGGGTGGCGTGGTCGAAGACGAACCCGTAGTCGGCCTGAAGCTGGTGGGTGAGCTCCTTGGCGCCGAGCAGCGCGATCTCCTCGCAGGTGGTGAAGAGCAGCTCGATGCCGACCGGCGCGCGGGTGGCGGCGACCCGCCGCGCGACACCGAGCAGCGCCGCAACTGCCGTCTTGTTGTCGGCGCCGAGGATCCCGTCGTTGCGGTTGGTGAAGCGTCCGCCCTCGCGGAGAACCTCGACCGGGGCGGCCAGAGGAACCGTGTCGAGGTGGGCGGCGAGGAGGACGGTCGGCGCGTCGGGAGGCCCGGGAATGCGGGCGAGGAGATTCCCCGTGTCTGATCCCGTAGCCGGGCGGCTGTCGTCCTCGAGCACCTCGAGTCCCGCGGCGCGCAACTCGGCGGCGACGAGGTCGGCCACCGCCCGCTCGCGCCGCGACGGGCTCTCGGTCTCACAGAGGCGAACGAAGTCTGCGGCGAGCCGCTCGCGCTCTGCCCGGGACGCGCGCAAGGCGCCGCCCGTCAGACCCGCGACTCGGTGTCCGCGCGCTCGCCCGACGAGGCGTGGATCTCGTCCCCGGCCGGGTCGCCGTCGATCTGCTCGCGTGAGCGCTTCAGCGCAGCGCCGACGAACTCGCGGAACAGCGGCTGCGGGCGCAGCGGACGCGACTTGAACTCCGGGTGGAACTGCGACGCGACGAAGAACGGGTGGTCGGGCAGCTCGACGATCTCGACGAGACGGTCGTCGGGAGATGTGCCCGAGCAGACGAGACCCTCGTTCTCGAGCCGCCGGCGCAGGTGGTTGTTGACCTCGTAGCGGTGGCGGTGGCGCTCATAGATGACGGCCTCGCCGTAGATCTCGCGTGCCCGGGTGCCCTCGTGGAGCTTCACGGGGTCGGCACCGAGGCGCATCGTCCCGCCCATGTCGCGGACCTCCTTCTGCTCGGGCAGGAGGTCGACGATCGGGAACGGCGTCTCGGGGTCGAACTCGGTCGAGTTCGCGCCGTCCATGCCCGCGACGTGGCGGGCGAAGTCGGCGACGGCGATCTGCATGCCGAGGCAGATGCCGAGATAGGGCACGCCGTTCTCGCGGGCGTAGCGGGCGGCGCGGATCTTGCCCTCCACCCCGCGCACGCCGAAGCCGCCCGGGATCAGGATTCCGTCGCAGCTCTCGAGCTGAGCGAGCTCCTCGTCGTCGGTCAGCTTCTCGGAGTCGATCCAGACGACCTCGACCTTGCCGCCGTGGTGCGCGCCGCCGTGGCCGAGCGCCTCGATGACCGACAGGTAGGCGTCCTCGAGCTGGGTGTACTTGCCGACGAGGCCGATCTTGACGACGTCGGACTGCTTCGCCTCGTCGAAGCGCTTGACGATCGACTCCCACGCAGAGAGGTCAGGCGTCTCGGTCTCCATGCCGAAGTGGTCGAGGATCTGGTCGTCGACGCCCTCCGCACGGAAGTAGAGCGGGACCTTGTAGATCGAGTCGACGTCGCGCGCCGAGACGACGGAGTCGACCGGCAGGTTGACGAACAGGGCGATCTTCTGGCGGATGTCGTGCGACAGCGGCTCCTCGGAGCGGCACATGACCATGTCGGGCTGGATGCCGATGCGGCGGAGCTCCTGGACGGAGTGCTGGGTCGGCTTCGTCTTCAGCTCGCCGGCGTGGCCGAGGTAGGGCACGAGCGTGAGGTGCAGGAACATGCACGAGTCGCGGCCCTCGTCGACCTGGAACTGGCGCAGCGCCTCGAGGAACGGCAGCGACTCGATGTCGCCGACGGTGCCGCCGATCTCCGTGATGACGATGTCGACGTCCTCCATGTCGGCGACGCGCTTGATGCGGCTCTTGATCTCGTCGGTGATGTGCGGGATGACCTGCACCGTTCCGCCGAGGTAGTCGCCGCGGCGCTCCCGTCGGATGACCGAGTCGTAGATCGCGCCGGTGGTGACGTTCGAGGCGCGGGTGGTGTTGACGTCGGTGAACCGCTCGTAGTGGCCGAGATCGAGGTCGGTCTCGGCGCCGTCCTCGGTGACGAAGACCTCGCCGTGCTGGAACGGGCTCATCGTGCCCGGATCGACGTTGATGTACGGGTCGAACTTCTGCAGCGACACGGACAGGCCGCGCGCGACTAGAAGCTGACCGATCGAGGCGGCCGCGATTCCCTTGCCGAGCGACGAGACGACGCCGCCCGTGACGAAGATGAAGCGTGTGCCGCGGTGGGCGCTAGCCATGGGGCCCTCCGAGGGGGTCGGCGGTCGGCTCGGGGGAGTTCAGGAGCGAGCGACCGGGGAACAACTGCACGCGATGACTGTAGCGCGCTCTCACGACGGCTAGGCGGCCAACAGCTCTTTGGCGTGGCGACGCGCGCCGGCGTCCGATGCGTCGGCGCCGAGCATGCGGCAGAGCTCCTCGACGACCGCGCCGTCCTCGAGCCGCTCGACGCTCGTGCGGGCGACCTCGTCGGTCGCGGACTTCTCGATTCGGAAGTGCCGGTCGGCCATCGCGGCGATCTGCGGAAGATGGGTGATGCACAGGACCTGGCGGCCATCGCCGAGCCGGCGCAACCGTTCACCGACCGCTCGCGCCGTCTGTCCTCCGACGCCCGAGTCGACCTCGTCGAAGACGAGCGTCGGCGAGCCTCCGACTCCCGCGACGGCCATCAAGGCGAGCATCACACGCGACAGCTCGCCGCCCGACGCGCTGTCGCGGACCGGAGCGGCCGGCACACCGGGATTCGGCGCCAGCATCAGCTCGACGCGCTCGGCGCCGGTCGGCCCGATCTCCTCGCGTGGCTCCAGCAGAACCTCGAAGCTGGCGCCGTCCATCGCCAGAGCCCCAAGCTCCTCGACGACGCCCTTCGCAAGCCGAGGCGCCGCCTTGCGCCGGCCGGCCGTCAACTGCGTGGCGAGCTTCGCACGCTCGGCCTCGGCTGCGGCGAGCGCCGCCTGCGCCTCCCCCAGGACGACCTCGGCGTTCTCCAGGCGGTCGTGCTCGGCTCGGCAGCGCTCCGCATGCTCCAAGACCGCCTCGATCGTCCCGCCGTGCTTGCGCTTGAGGCGATCGAGGTCCGCCAGGCGGAGCTCGACCTGCTCGAGGCGAGCCGGGTCGGCGTCGATGCCGTCCAGATATCGACGCAGCTCGGCGCCGACGTCCTCTGCCTCGAGACGCAAGGCGCGCAACCGGCCGACCAGCGCGTCGAGCTCGGGATCGGCGCCCGCGACCGGATCGGCCAGGCTCTCGGCGACGGCCAACAGCGCCGCCGCTCCGCCCTCGCCGTCGTCGGGGACGAGCGCCTCGGCTCCTCCTGCCGCTGCCGCGCGCAGGCCGTCTACCTGACGCAGCCGGTCGCGCTCGGCCGTCAAGGCGATCTCCTCGTCGACCGTCGGCGCCACCTGCTCGATCTCCTCGAGCTCGAAGCGCAGCAGGTCGATGTCGCGGTCACGGGAGCCGGCGCGATCGTGGAGTTCATCCAGCTCGGCTTGAAGCCGCCGGACCTCGCCGTGAGCCTCCGCCACGCGCGCACGCAACGCCATGTGGTCCGGCCCGCAGAAGCCGTCGAGCAGCTCGAGCTGCGCCGAGGCGACGGTCAGGCGCCGGTGCTCGTGCTGGCCGAAGAACGACACCAGTCGTCCGCCGAGCTCGCGCAGGTCGGCCGCGGTGGCCGACCGTCCCTGGACGAACGCACGCGTGCGGCCCTCGGCGCTGACGCGCCGCGCCAGGACGATCTCACCGTCCTCCGGCTCTCCGACTCGCTCGCGCAGGTCCGCCAGGTCGTCGCCGTCGAGCAGGCCGACCGGCAGCTCGAAGACGCCCTCGACGTAGGCCTCCGCCGCCTCTGGCCGGACGATCCCCGAACGGGGCTTGCCGCCGAGCAGCAGGTCGAGCGCATGCGCGAGGACCGTCTTGCCGGCTCCGGTCTCGCCGGTGATCGCGTTCAGGCCCTCGCCCGGACGCAGCTCGGCCCGCTCGATCAGCAGGAGGTTCTCGATGCGCAGCTCGATCAGCACCCGCGTGGTGTACCGCCGCAACCGGACGGAGACCAGTCGCCGCGCGACGCTAGTGCGTCAAGCTGCCGAACTTGTCACGCAAGCGGTGGTAGAAGCTCGCTCCGGCGACCTGAGCGAGCATCGCCGAACGGGGACGGAAGCGGACCTCGACCTCCTCGTTCGGCTCGAGCGAGCAGACCGTCCGGCCGTCGGTGGTCACGTCGACCGGGTCGGCGGACGAGTTGTTGCGCACCTGGAGCTCGTCGTCGGGCGCGACGACGAGCGCCCGGGCGGAGAGCGTGTGCGGGGCGATGAACGACACGACGAAGCCCTCGACGCCCCACGCCATCACGGGACCGCCGTTGGCGAGGTTGTACCCGGTCGATCCCGCGGGAGTAGCGATCACCAGCCCGTCGCAGCGGACCTCGCCGACCTCCTCGTGCAGCACCGAGTAGCCGAGCTCGGCGACGCGCAGATCCGGCCGGCGGTGGAACGAGACGTCGTTGACCGCCACGAACGTGCCGCGCGCCGTCTCGAGCTCGAGGGCTGGCAGGGCGAGCACCTCGAAGTCACCGCGCAGCGCCCGCCCGATGCCGGCGTCGAGGCCATCCGGCTCGACCGTCGCCAGGAACCCGATCGCGCCGAAGTTGATCGCGAAGACGGGTACGTCGCGACCGGCGTAGCGGCGCATCGCCGCGAGGATCGTCCCGTCGCCGCCGAGCGCGATCGCCAAGTCCGTCGGTCCGTCGGGATCGGCGCCCATCTCAGCGCCGGGCAGGTCGGACAGGCCGTGCTTCTCGACCTCCTCAGGCGGGATCCGCAGCTTGACGCCGGCGTCGGCGGCCAGCTCGGCGAAGCGCAGCAGCCCCCGGCGGGTGTCCTCGCCCGCGGTTCGGCGCGTGAAGAGGGTTATCGAAGAGGGTGCGCTCACGGCTCAACCGTTCGGGCCGCCGTCTCGAGGTCCTCCACCGCTCCCGTGCGGCCCGCCTCGGCGATCCAGAGGAAAGTCTCCCGGTTTCCTGCCGGACCCGGCAGTCCGGACGAGGCGTAGCCGAGCACCGTGAGCCCGAGCTCGTCGCGGACATGCTCGCCGACCGTGACGAGAGCGGCCCGCCGGTCGGCCGCTTCGCGCACCACTCCCCCGCTCCCGACGCGGCCCTTCCCCAGCTCGAACTGCGGCTTGACCATCGCCAGGCAGTCGAACGCCGGCGCGGCCGCGGCGAGCACGGAGCCGAGCAGCTTGCGCAGGGAGATGAACGAGACGTCGATCGCGATCAGGTCGGGCCTGTAAGGCAGGATCTCGGGGTCGAAGTCGCGTGCGTTGACGCGCTCGATGACCGTGACGCGCGGATCGTTGCGCAGCTTCCAGCTCAGCTCGCCGTACGCGACGTCGAGCGTCGTGACGGCAGTGGCTCCCCCCTGCAGCATGCAGTCGGTGAAGCCACCGGTCGAAGCTCCGACGTCCAAGCCGTGCCGGCCCGCCGGATCGACGCCGAGCCGCGCGAGCGCGTTGGCGAGCTTGATCCCGCCGCGCGAGACGAAGCGCGGCCTGTCGTCCAGCCACAGCTCGACGTCGTCGGCGACCATCTGCCCCGGCTTCTCGGCCTTGCGACCGTTGCGGCCGATCGTCACCTCGCCCGCCATCACGGCCGCAGCGGCACGTGTACGGGATTCGAAGAGACCACGCTCGGCGAGCAGAGTGTCGAGCCTGCGCTTCGCCACGTGGGCAGCGTATCCACGAAGCGCTGACCCCCTCCCACTCACCCCTGAGAAGCGAACGGACGTTTGTGTGACCCCTCTCACAATCCTTTGACCAAGGGATGCCTACAGTCTGTGTTGCAGGCGCCGGTGGAACAGCTCGAGAGGGCTCGGCGTCATCAGACTTCTCGTTCCAGATCACATATGCATCACTCCTCCCTCGGAAGCGGCCCGCCAATCGGCGGGTCGTTTTCTTTCCGGGGCTAGACAAGGCGAATACGCAAGGCGAGCCCCCTCAACGCCGAGCCAGCCAGCCAAAACGCCCAGCCGCCCCACCACCGGCCAGGTGCCACGGGGGTCTGGGGGCGCGAGCCCCCAGGCATCATCCAACCGGGTAGATACCGCGCCGGTCGGGGACGCCAGCCGTCTCCACAAATTAGAGCGCCCGCCCGGTTATCCCGGACGGGCGGCTCGAACTCGCTCTCCTCCCCAGGAATGCGGTCGAGAGCGAAACTCTAGCGCGTTATGTGACGAGCGTCACTACGGCTATGCGAACGCGCGACGGTGGTCGAGCACTGCAGTCGCGACCTTGTCGGCGACCGCGGCCGGTGTGAGCTCGACCTCCTCGCGCAGCAGCGCCGGCTTGCCGTGGGTCACGTAGCGGTCGGGCAGCCCGACCCGGATCACCCGCACGTCACCGAGCAGGTCCGCGTCGGCGAGGTGCTCGATCACGCCGGCGCCGAAGCCTCCGGCGAGGACGTTCTCCTCGACGGTGACGAGCACGTCGTGCTCGGCAACCAGGCGCTCGATCAGCCCGGTGTCGAGCGGCTTGGCGAAGCGCGCGTCGGCGACGGTCGGCTCGATCCCGTGCTCCCCGGCGAGCAGGTCGGCTGCACCGAGCGCGATCGGCACTCCGTAGCCGTAGCCGAGCAGCGCGGCGCGCTCGCCCTCGCGCAGGACCTCGCCGCGGCCGATCTCGATCAGCTCGGGCGAGCTCGGAAGCGCTGCTCCCTCGCCCTCGCCGCGCGGGTAGCGCAGCCCCACGGGGCCGGGGTGTGCGAGGGCCGTGTGGAGCATGTGAACCAGGTCCGCCTCGTCGCGCGGGGCCATCAACGTCATGTGAGGCAGGCAGCGCAGGTAGGAGATGTCGAATGCCCCGTGATGGGTCGGGCCGTCGTCGCCCACGAGGCCGGCGCGGTCCATCGCGAACACGACGTCGAGCTCCTGCAGGCAGACGTCGTGGACGATCTGGTCGAAGCCGCGCTGGAGGAAGGTCGAGTAGACCGCAACGACCGGCTTGGCGCCCTGGAGCGCGAGACCGGCGGCGAACAGCACCGCATGTTGCTCGGCGATCCCGACGTCGTGGTAGCGGTCCGGCAGCTCGCGCTGGAGGATGTCGAGGCCGGTGCCGGTGTTCATCGCCGCCGTGATCCCAACGACTCGCTCGTCGCGCCGCGCCTCGGCCACGAGCGATTCGCCGAAGACCTTCGTGTACTGCGGTGGCTTGGGCTTGCCGTTGGCGCCGCTCGGCGAGACCGCGGGCTTCGGCGCGGGCAGCCGATCGACGATCGAAGCGGGCTTGGCGGCGTGCCAGAGCTCCATGCCCTCCAGTCCACCGTCCTCCGCGGGAGCGAAGCCCTTGCCCTTGACGGTCGCGCAGTGGACGACGACGGGGCGGTTGGCCTCGAGCGCCTCGCCGATCGCCTCGCGCAGCGCACCGACGTCGTGGCCGTCGATCACGCCGATGTAGGCGATGTCGAGCTCCTCCCAGAAGAGCCCGGGCGCCCAGTAGGCCTTGAGCGACTCCTTGACGATCGGGCCGAGCCGTTCGATCCGCTCACCGATGCCGGCCGGGAGCCTCGTCAGGCTCGTCTCGACGTCCTCGCGCGCCTTGTGCAGGCGCGGGTTCATGCGGATGCGGGTGAAGTAGCGCGAGAGCGCGCCGACGTTCGGGGCGATCGACATCCCGTTGTCGTTGACGACGATCACGATCGGCAGCCCGAGGCCGCCGGCGTGGTGGAGTGCCTCGAAGGAGACGCCGCCCGTCAGGGCTCCGTCGCCGATCACCGCGACGACCTTCCCGTCCTCCCCCACGCCGTGGCGCATCGCTTGCTTGAGGCCGACGGCGTAGGACACGGAGGTCGAGGCGTGACCGGCGCCCATGATGTCGTGCTCGGACTCGGCGATCGAGCAGAACGGCGCGAGGCCGCCGTACGTGCGGATCGTCGGCAGCGCGTCGCGGCGGCCGGTGAGGATCTTGTGCGGGTAAGCCTGGTGGCCGACGTCCCAGAGGACCTTGTCGCGCGGCGACTCGAGCAGGCTGTGGATCGCCACGGAGAGCTCGCAGGCGCCGAGGTTGGCGCCGAAGTGACCGCCGATCTCGCCGATCGTGTCGATGATCTGCTCGCGGACCTCCTGAGCCACCTGCCCGAGCTGGGCGTCGTCGAGCCCCTTGAGGTCCTCGGGTCCGTCGATGTTGTCGAGCAGGCGCGTCATGAGGGTGGCGTGGAGGGCCCCTAACTAAGTCTGGCGAGTGAGGATGTAGTGCGCGATCTGCTCGAGTCGGGCGGTGTTGCCTTCTGCCTGCGCCAGCGCCGCCTCAGCTTCCGCATACGACTCACGGGCCAGCTCTCGAGCGCGATCGAGTCCGAACACGCTCACATATGTCCGTTTGCCGTGACGCTCGTCGGACCCTCGAGGCTTTCCGAGCTCTGCCTCGTCGCCGGTGACGTCGAGTATGTCGTCGACGATCTGGAACAGGACGCCGAGCTCCGCGGCAAAGCGGTTGAGATGGATTGTGGCAGGTTGCTCGGCCCCGAACAGGGAGAGGACGGACGTCACAGAAGCTGCGATCAGGCGGCCCGTCTTGAGCTCGTGCAGGCGGCGCAGCGCCGGCCCGTCGAGGTCTTGGGGTGCGGTGATGTCGAGGAACTGGCCGCCGACCATGCCGCCAACGCCGGCTGCCGCGGTCAACTCGCGGACGGCGCCGAGCACATTGGCCGGCTCGCCGCGCTGTCGGTCCAGCACGAGGAACAGGGCCTCGGCGAACAGACCGTCCCCTGCCAGAATCGCGACGTCCTCGCCGAACGCCTTGTGGCAGGTCGGCTTGCCGCGCCGCAGATCGTCGTCGTCCATCGCCGGCAGGTCGTCGTGGATCAACGAGTAGGTGTGGATCATCTCCAGCGCCCCCGCCAGCGGCAGAACGCTCTCGGGGTCCTCTCCCAGCGCCTCGGCAGTAGCCAGCGCAAGCACGGGCCGGATCCGCTTCCCGCCGGCCAACAGCGAGTAGCGCATCGCCTCCGCGAGCCGGGCGGTGCCGGACTCGTCGTTGAGGTCGAGCCGCTCGAGGTAGTCGTCTACGCGCTGCTGGAGGTCCGTCGGATACGCGGCTGCATCTCCAAGCGCGCTCAAATCACGCCCACCGGCCAGGCGCCACGGGGGTCTGGGGGCGCGAGCCCCCAGTCGTCATCTTCAAAGAAGACGCTCCTGTCCAGTATCCGGTGCGCCGCGCTCCGACTCGCGGGCGATGCGGTCGAGCTCGCTGCCGATCGTGGCGGCGATCTCGGCGCAGCGGTCGACCAACGCGGCGGCGTGGTCCGAGTCGATGTCGTCGGAGCGCAGCTCGCGGGCGGCCTGCTCGAGCTCGCGGATCGCGCTGTCGAGGTCGGCCCTCACGTTGACTTCGCCTCTTCTCGCTCCACGGCTCCCAGTATCCCGTTGAGGAAGCCAGGGGCGTCCGCTCCGCACAGCTCCTTGGCCATCTCGACCGCCTCGTCGATCGCGACCTCGCTGGGGATGTCGACACGGTGGAGCATCTCGAACAGCGCCAGGCGCAGGATGCTGCGCTCGAGCGGGGCGATGCGGTCGAGCGTCCAGCCCTCGGCGTAGCGCTCGATCAGGCCGTCGAGCCCTTCCTGCTCGCGGGTGGCTCCCTCTACGAGATCGCGTGTGAAGGCGGTCGTTTCGCGCGGCAGCAGCTCGTCGAGCGGCCGGCCGGTCAGATCGGCCTGGTAGAGGGCCACCACTGCCGCCCGACGTTGGTCGGTTCGACGCACGCCTGCCTAGGCGCGCGCGACGTAGTCGCCGGTGCGCGTGTCCACTCGGACGCGGTCGCCGACGTTCACGAACAGCGGTACGCGGACCCGAACGCCGGACTCGAGCGTCGCCGGCTTGTCGCCTCCGCCCGACACCGTGTCGCCCTTGAGGCCGGGATCGGTCTCGGTGACTGTCAGCTCGACCGCGCTCGGAACCTGGAGGTCGGCTGGCTTCTCGTCGACGTAGAGGATCTCGACCTCCTGGTTGTCGACGACCCACTTGAGCCCGTCGGCGAGCGCCTCCTCGGAGATCGCCACCTGCTCATAGCTCTCGGAGTCCATGAAGTGCGCGTCGCTGCCGTCCTTGTAGAGGTACTGCATCTTGCGCGTCTCGGTGCGAACCGGGCGGAACTTCTCGCCGGCGCGGAAGGTTCGGTCGATCACGTTGCCGTCGGTGGTGCGCTTGAGCTTGGTACGGACGAAGGCTCCGCCCTTGCCGGGCTTGACGTGCTGGAACTCCACAACCTTGAAGATCGTGCCGTCGACGTCGATGTGGACGCCGTTCTTGAATTGGTTGGTGGAGATCATGCGGGGCCGAAGGCTAGTCGGCGGCGGCCGTGAGCGACAGTGCGGCGACGGCCTCGCTTACGTCGCGCTCGCCGTCTGCGACGGAACCGCTGGCTCGGCGATAGGCCCCCGAGCTGCGGACCCGGGCGGCGGCGGCGAGCGACGCGTACGCGCGCTGTGTGATTGCGAGAGCGGAGATCAGACGGGCGTGGGCGCCCGGGGGGCCGACTGGGTCGATCGCGGCGGCGGCGTCGCGCGCCCGGTCGTAGGTCCGGGCGAGACGGTCGGCGGCGACAGCCTGTCCGTAGGGCCGACTCGCCGTCGCAAGGGCGCGCCGCCCCTGTCCCTGCTCGCTCTCGAGTCCGGCGAGGACGTCGGCGAGCTCGGCGCGCGTGTCGCTGTCACCTCCAAGCGGCAAGACTCGGGCGTCGCGCACGGCAAGCGTGCCGACGATGCCGCCGCAGGCAGAGAGGAGACTTCGCCCGGCAGCCGGCGGTGCCTGACACGCGGCGACGATCGGGCCGGCGGTCGTCTCGATCGCATACACGTCAGCCGCCACGTCGCCGACGTCGGCATCCGGGTAGCGCCAGGCGCCACGACCAGCGAGGTCCACTGGTGTCGGCTCGATGTCGGCCAGCGTCGCGAGCAGCGCCTCACCGGAGCGCGTGACAGTCAGCGTCACATGGGGCTCCGAAGCCGATCGTGCGACGAGCGCGTCGGGGCCCGGGTCGAAGGACGCGTCACCGGCCGACGCGAGCGACCAGCCGGTCGGCGCCTGGACGCTGAGGCCGGCGGCGGTGAGCGTCACCGGACCGGAAGGGTCGGACGCGGTGGTCATGGCTCCGAGCGCCGCCCCTGCGACGACCGCAACCAATAGACCTCCGCCGACGAGCCAAGCCGGCCCGGGCCGCGTGCGCCGTCGGGGCGTGAACTCGGGAACCGCTTGACGCGGCGGCTCGTGGAGCGCGATCGCGGCCTCTAGGGCGTCCAGGACCATTGCCGGCGTCCTGTAGCGGCGGCGTGGGTCGTCTGAGAGGGCTCGCTCGAACACGTGCGCGAGCCCAGGGTGAGCGCTCGCCCTGTCCTCGTCGGGGTCGGCCTCGTCCGAAGGCCCCTCGAGCGCCGTCCGCAGCACCGACGCGAACGAGTAGGTCATGCTCTCCGCCGTCGGGCGGACCGCCCGTCGAGACCCGGCGAGACCGATCAGATGCCCGACTCGGCCGTCCGCGTAGGCGTGCTGGGCCGCGACGCGCTCCGGCGCCGCATGGTCGAGGTCGCGGCAGCGACCGTTGAACGTCTCCGCGTACAGGCCGGCGTCTCCGAGCAGCAAGCCCCTGTCTCCGTCGACGAGGACGTCGGCGGCGCTCAGGTCGACCGGCGGCAGGCCGGCCCGCTCGAGTGCGCTGAGCGCCTCGGCGACGTCTCGGAAGACACTCGTTGCGATCTCCGGCGACAGCGGCTGGCGGTCGAGGAGCGCCGACAGCGGCTTACCGGCGGCGTTGGCGAGCATCACGTCCGAGCGGCCGACGACGTCCACGCCCGCCACCGATACAACCCGTGGGTGCTCAGGGAGCTTCGCGCGCCGCTCGACGGCGGATACGAACCTGCGCCGCGCATGCGGGCGCGAGATCAGCGGATAGATCTGCAGCAGCGCACTGCCGCCGTCCTCGAGCGTGACGCGCCAGAGGTCGACCGTTCCGTCGCCAGCGAGTGGCTGCGCGTGCCGCCACAAGCTGCGGCCCTCCTCGCCGGGTGTCTGCTCGGCGTCAGCGTCGAGCTGCATGCTGTCCCACATCGTCAGCCCGAGTCGTCGAAGCTGATCGGCGGCGCAGGCTCAGGCTCCGGCGCGGGTGTGGGGACTGGCGGCGGCGCGGGAGTCGGGACCGGCGGTGCCGCCGGCTGAACCGGGGCGACCGGCACGTCGGGCACGACGGGGTCGATGACCGGCTCCGGTGGCGTGACCGGCTCGGCTGGGACAGGGCGACGCGCCAAGCGCGGCAGCGGACTGGCCTTGCCGAGCCGCGCGAGCGGATCTCTGTCGACCGAGATCGGCTTCGGCCCCGACGGGGCGGGCGCGGGCGCGGGCGACTCGCCGTGTGCCAGCGCATAGGCCCCGCCGAAGGCGACCACGGCTATGGCCACCGCACCGCCCGTGCGGAGGACTGTCAACCGCCCGGACATGGAGTGCCCCGCTTTGCGCCTGGCATCAGGCATCGATCGGTGCGCCGGGGCGGCTTGCCGCGCCGGATGATGAAGCGGGTGTACTTGCCGATGCGCCCAGCCGCCGAGACGCGTATGACGATGACCGTTCCCGCGCGGTAGCGCCGCTCAAGACGCTTGACGCGGACGACCCCCTTGCGACCCACCGTCCCGCCGCCTTGCTTGACACGACAGGCACGCCCGCGCGAGCAAGGCGGCTTGACCCGGACGCTCACCCGCGATCCCTTCGGTGCGCGTACGGAGAGCAGCTGCACGAGCACTCCCCTGCTCGTCACTCGGCCGGCCAGGCGCACGAGCGGGAAGGGGTTCATGAGCGTTGGACCAGTTGCGGTCGGAGGTGGAATCACTATGGGTGGCGGCGTGGGGTCCGCCGGATCGGCGTCGACCGTGAAGATCCTTGTTGTGGACGCCGTGTTGCCAGCCATGTCAGCGGCCACTACGCGGAACGTGTAGCTGCCGTCCGGCAATGGCTCGGCAGGCCCATGCGAGGCGCCGTTCGAACACACCCCGAGTGCGTAAGCAGGAACGATTGCGCATTGCACGACATCGGCGTCGACAGCTGAGAAACCGAACAGAGGCGTGTTGTCGCCGGTCGTTCCCAAAGGCCCAGAGGTAATAGACACTGTCGGCGCAATCGTGTCGACTGTGAACTGCCGGAACTCGCCTGCCGTGTTTCCGACAACGTCGGTCGCGCGAACCCGAAAGGTGTAATCGCCGTCTTCGAGAGAACTCGAAGCATGCACACCCACGCCCGAGCAGTTGCCGAATTGCTCCTCGGTTTGATGATCGGTGGGTCCAAGGGCGCATTTGAAGGTAGACGGGCCCGACGCCGAAAAGCCAAATAAAGGGGCACTGTTGTTCGTCGGACCAGCAGGACCGCTCGTGATCGACAGCGACGGCGCTGCTGTATCAACGGCGAAGTCGTGCGTGTCCGAGGCTATGTTCCCCGCGGCGTCGCTCGCCTTTACTCGGAACGTGTAGTCGCCATTCGCCAGCGACCCAGACGGCGTGTGCGAGCTGGCCCCCGAGCAATCTCCAAGCTCCTCGTCAGCCGGCTCGATCGCACACTCGACCTTCGACTCACCGCTGACCGAAAATCCGAACAGTGGCATGTCGTCGTTCGTCGGCCCCTCAGGTCCGCTCGTGATCGAAACCGTGGGCGCGACCGTATCGAGGACGAAGTCACGCGTCTTCGAGGTCGTGTTGCCGGCCGCGTCAGTTGCCTGGACGACGAACGTGTAGCTGCCGTCTGAGAGCGACTCGGTGTGGGAGTTCCCGCCCGAGCAGGAGTCGAGCTCTCCCGCGATCGCGCACTCGACGTCCGACGCGCCACTCACCGAGAACCCGAACGTCGGTGTGCTGTCATTCGTCGGACCGGTTGGGCCACTCGTGATCGACACCGTCGGTGCCAGTGTGTCGACGGTGAAGCTGCGCGTCTGCGTCGAGACGTTGCCCGCCGTGTCGCTCGCACGCACGCGGAAGGTGTAGCTGCCGTCGGACAGCTGCTCGGTGTGCGAGGTCGCCCCACTGCACGGACCGAACGACCCCTCGATCGAGCACTCGACCGTTGACGCGCCACCGACCGAGAAGCCGAACGTCGGGCTGCTGTCGCTCGTCGCACCACTGGGCCCGCTCGTGATCGAGACGCTCGGATCGACCGTGTCGACGACGAAGTCGCGCGTGTCGGAGGACGTGTTGCCCGCCGCGTCGGTTGCCTGGACGGTGAACGTGTACTGACCGTCGGACAACGACTCTGTGTGCGAGCTCGCGCCGCTACAGGAGTCGAGCTCTCCCGCGATCGAGCACTCGACCGTTGACGCGCCACCGACCGAGAACCCGAACGTGGGTGTGCTGTCGTTCGTCGTACCGGTGGGCCCGCTCGTTATCGAGACCGTAGGCGCAACCGTGTCGACGGTGAAGTTGCGCGTCTGCGTCGTGACATTGCCGGCGGAATCGGTCGCGCGGATGGTGAACGTGTAGCTGCCGTCGGACAGCGACTCGGTGTGCGAGTCACCGCCGGAGCACGACCCGAGCTCTCCGGCGATCGCGCACTCGATCGTCGAGGCGCCCCCGACCGAGAACTCGAAGGTCGGCGTGTTGTCGTTCGTCGGAACGCTGGGCCCACTCGTTATGGAGATGGTTGGGTCGACGGTGTCGACGCTGAAGTCGCGGGTATCCGAGGCAGTGTTGCCGGCGGCGTCGGTGGCCTGCGCTCGGAACGTGTAGTCGCCGTTCGCAAGCGACCCGGATGGTCCGTGAGAGCTGGCCCCCGAGCAATCTCCAAGCTCCTCGTCGGCCGGCTCGATCGCGCACTCGACATCCGAGGCGCCGCTGACCGAGAAGCCGAACGTCGGGGTGTCGTCGTTCGTCGGACCCTCAGGCCCGCTCGTGACCGACAGAGTCGGCGCGACGGTGTCGATGGTGAAGTCGCGCGTCTCCGTAGTCGACTCGTCGAACTCGTCGGTGGCGCGAACGGTGAAGGTGTACTCGCCGTCAGACAGGGACTCGGTGTGCGAGTTCGCCTCGCTGCAGGGGCCGAGGTCGCCGGCGATCGAGCACTCCACCGTCACGGCGCCGTCCACCGAGAAGCCGAACGTCGGCGTGCTGTCATTCGTCGGCCCGTCGGGCCCACTCGTGATCGAGAGCGTCGGAGCTGCTGAGGCAAAGGCCGGCAGCAGGAGAACGACCGCGAACGCGGTCGCCAAGACGATCGAAGGACGTTTGACGCGGGGCAGCGAGAGCAAGGTACGAGGCCAGTGCGGACGGCGTGTGTGCCGCTACCGCGGGAGTTCGGAGCCGAAAGTCCAGGCTAGCACCGAATCTCGTGCGCGCCTGCACCTATGGAAGCGCGGCCGGATGGGTATCTCACGGCTGGAGGTGCGTCAGTCCATGCAGCGCGATGCAGTCCAATCGGAGGCGATCAGGAGCGTCGGCTACTCAGCCGGGACCCTCGAGATCGAGTTCCAGACCGGGGCCGTGTACCGCTACTACGACGTCCCCGCACTCACGCACCAAGAGCTGATGCGGGCGGAGTCGCACGGGCGCTTCTTCAGCTCTCGGATTCGCGATCGCTTTCGCTACGAACGCCTGGAGGCAACCGGCCCTCCTCGCGCAGCTTCTCCAGATGCGCCTGGAGAGTGAAGGAGGCGGCGAAGCGCAGCTCCGGTGGCACGTCGGCCCAGGCGTGGTCGAGCAGCTCGTCCTCGCTGCGAGCGCCGGCATCCAGTGCCTCCAGCAACAGGCGCTCGCGGTACAGGCGGTGCTCGATGTACTCGTCGAGCTTCGCCGCCGGGTCCCAGACGTAGGGGCCGTGTCCTGGACAGAGGACGTCCAGGTCGAGCGCTCGGACGCGACGCAGCGAGTCGAGGTAGGCGGACAGCGAGCCTTCGCCGGGAGCGATGAAGACGCTCCCGGTGCCGAGCACGAGGTCCCCGGCGAGGCACGTCGTGCCCATCAGGAGGCAGACGTGGTCGGGTGCGTGACCCGGCGTGGCGATCGCGGTGAGCGGACCGATCTCGTCGCCCTCGATCGGGAGGACGACCGACGCACCGGTGCGTGCGGCGAGGGCGTCGGCACCGTCGGCGTGGTCGGGGTGCGAGTGCGTCAGGACGATTCCCTCGACACCCTGAGAAGCCGCCGCCAGCACGGCCTCGCGGTGTGCGGCGTCGTCGGGCCCCGGATCGACGACCCAGCCACCGACGACGTAGGTGTTCGTGCCGTCGAGCGTCAGCGGCGAGGGGTTCGCTGCACGGACGCGGGTGACGCCGGGCGGGTGGCGATCCTGCTGCACCGGTTCATCTTCCCAGCCGACAGGCGTCCAACAGCGCCGGCCGATCTTTGGACGCCGGGCGAATGGCCATCGACGCCGCCTAGGCGAGCATGGAGAGGGTGCGGGACCCGGACCGGATCAAGCGCTACACCCTCGTTCCACGCTCGCCCCTGAACGGCAGCCAGAACGGGGTCACGCGGTTCAGCTTGGCGCGCGTCGGCGTGACGCCTCGCTCTGCGCTCGGCGTCGACCGCCACGAGCGGCTGGAGAAGATCGCCGACGCCGACCGCCAGCGCGAGGACGCTCAGGACAAGCGCAGCTGACCGTCGTCGGGCGGCGGCCCGGGGTCCTGTCCGAGCAGCGCGCGGAAGCGTCGGGCCGCACTCGGGGCGTCGTCGTCGCGGTTGTTGTTGAACAGGACGTGAACCTCGCGCGCCTCCTCGGCAAGCGTGTGGATCCGGCCGGCGACCTCCTCCAGCTCCTCGTCGCCGTAGACCCAGCCGAACCGCTCGGCGACCGACTTGCCGGTCAGATAGCCGTGGGTGTCGCGACCGTGGATGCGGAAGTACGCGAGGTCGTCGCGGGTGACGGCGTCGACGGCCGGCATGATCGAGAAGTGGTCGCCGGGCGGAGCGTCGACGCAGACGAAGGCGACGCCGTGCTCGGAGCACCAGGCGAGCGTCTCCGACAGCTGCTCGTCCTCGACCCAGCCGCGGTGGCGCAGCTCGAGCGCGAGCCGTCGCGGTGCGATGGCGCTCACGAGCGGCTCGAGCTCCTCGAGGCTGCTCTTCTTCGGTTTGAAGCCGGGCGTGCACTGCAGCAGCAGCGCCCCGAGCTTGCCGGCCTGCTCGAGCGGCTCGATCGCGTAGAGCAGCTCCTCGGTCAGCGCCTGCTCGATCTCCGGCTCGAGCAGCACCCGCCCGCGCGGGGTCGTCTTCGCCCGCTCGCGCAGTGCGGGCGGCAGGGAGTCGAGCGTCGCCGAGTGACGTGAGAGCAAGCGGTGAAGCTTCACGTCGAAGGTGAACCCCTCCGGGGTCTTCTCGACCCAGCGACGCACCGTCTCGCGGTCGGGCACGGCATAGAAGCTGGCGTTGAGCTCCACCGCCTCGAAGCGCTGCGCGTACCAGGCGAGCCGCTCGCCGGCCGGCATTCCCGGCGGGTACCAGTCCTTGATGAACCCGGGGTCCGCCCAGCTCGAGGTGCCTACGACTATCCGGCCTGCCATCGCTCCAACCTACCTCCGCCGGCCCCAGCGGTGGCCGGCCGGCGCGACCGCCCGAAGACGCGCCTCGACGTCCTGCTCTGGCTCGCCGCTCCAGCTCTGGCGCGGCTCGATGTGGCGGATCTCGGCGCCCGGGAGGTCGCCGCGCTCGAGCCGGCGCACGTCGCTGACCAGCACGTTGGTGACGCCCTCGCGGTGCTCTAGCCGACCGTCGGCGATCACCAGCGACTCGCCGCGGACCGCCGCCCTGCAACGGTCGTGCACCGCCTGGGGAACGATCAGGTTGATCGTGCCGAACTCGTCCTCGAGCAGCATGAAGGTGATGCCCTTGGCGGTCGCCGGCCGCTGGCAGGCGACGACCAGGCCGGCGACGACGACCGGCTTGCCGTCGCGTCCACGGTCGAGGTCCCGGCTGGACGACGCGACCTCCGGCAGCCCCGGCCGCATCAGCTCGAGCGGGTGCTCGCGCAAGGTCACGCCGGTCGAGCCGTAGTCGGCCAGCAGCCGCTCCCAGGCGGTCAGCGCCCGCAGCTCGGGGCCCGCCTGTGGCTCGAGCGGCAACGCGAGCTGGTCCCCCACGCTCCCCAGCGAGACCGCCGGGGCGACCACTCCCAGCTCCCACAGCGCCTTGCGCCGGCGCCCGTCCGCCCCGCCCGGGACAAGCGCATCGCACGCCCCCGCCCAGGCGAGCTTGCCGAGCGTCTCGACGGAGGCGCCGCTGCGCGAGGAGAGGTCGCCGATCGAGGACCACCCCCCTCTCCGCTCACGCTCGGCGACCAGCGCGCGGACCTCCGCCTCCTTGACGCCGTTCACGTAGCCGAGGCCGATGCGGACGGCCAGGTCGCCACCAGCCCGCTCGACCGAGCACTCCGCACCGCTCGCCACCACGCATGGCGCCAGCACCTCCAGCCCGCGTCGCTGCGCCTCATGCACCAACGCATCGGGCGGGTAGAAGCCCATCGGCTGCTCGTTGAGCAGCGAGCAGAGGAACTCCGCGCCGTAGTGGACACGCAGCCATGTCGACTGGTAGGCGAGCAGCCCGAACGCCGCTGAGTGCGCCTTCGGGAAGCCGAAGCCCGAGAAGCCGATGATCTGCGCGTAGACGCGCTCGGCGATCTCGCGGTCCACCCCGCGCCGGACGGCACCCTCTACGAACCGCTCGCGGAAGCTGAGCATCAGGTCCTCGGAGCGCTTGCGGCTCATCGCACGGCGCAGTCCCTCCGCTTCGGCCGCCGTGAAGCCGGCGAACGCCATCGCGACCTCGATCACCTGGTCCTGGAAGACGATCGCCCCGAGCGTGTCCTTCAACACCGGCTCGAGCGACGGATGCAGGTAAGGGACCTCGTAGCCGGGATCGGCGCGCAGCCGCTTGCGGCGCTCGATGTAGGGATGCACCGCCCCGCCCTGGATCGGGCCCGGCCGCACGAGGGCGACCTGAACGGTCAGGTCGTCGAGGTTCTCCGGCTTCGTGCGCTTGAGCATCTGCATCTGGGCGCGGCTCTCGATCTGGAAGACGCCCATCGTCTCGGCCGCCTGGATCTCGTCGTAGACCCGCTTGTCGGCGAGATCGATCCGTGACAGGGCGATCCGCTCGCCGCGCGTCTTCGCGACGAGATCGACACAGCGCTCGACGCAGGAGAGCATCCCGAGGCCGAGCAGGTCGATCTTCAGGAAGCCGGCGTCGCCACAGGAGTCCTTGTCCCACTGCACCATCTGGCGGCCCTCCATCGCCGCCGGCTGGATCGGGCAGAGGTCGGTCAACGGGTCGGTCGAGACGACCATCCCGCCCGGGTGCTGGGACATGTGGCGCGGCAGCTTGTGCGCCGCGCGGACGAGGTGGACGAGCGCCTTCCAGCGCGGCGAGCCGGCCTCGCTCGTCCGCACGCCCTCGACCTCGGCGGCGATGTCGTTGCCGGGCTTCCATGGGTCGACAGTCCGCGTCAGCCGCTCGACTTCGGCGACCGGCAGGCCAAGCACCTTGGCGAAGTCGCGCACCGCAGAGCGGACCTGGAAGGTCGGGAAGGAGGCGACGAGCGCCGTGCGGTCGTGGCCGAAGCGCTCGTGGACGCGCGGGATAAGCCGCTCGCGGATGTCGCGCGGGAAGTCGAGGTCGATGTCCGGGACAGCGGTGAGGTCCTCGTTGAGGAAGCGGCCGAGGTGGAGGTCGCTCGCGACGGGATCGACGTGTGAGAGGCCGGTCAGGTAACAGACGAGCGACGAGACGCTCGAGCCGCGACCGCGGCCGGGCGGCAGCAGCGCCCGCACGGTGTCGGGCCCGCGCACCTCGGCGGCGACCTCGCGCGCCAGCTCGAGCATGTCGCGGTGGAGCAGGAAGAAGCCCGAGAGGCCAAGCTGGCGGATCACGTCGAGCTCCTCGTCGAGCCGGCGTTCGGCCTCGGCGCGTTCGGCTCGGTGGCGCGGATAGCAGTCCTCCATCCGCGCCCAGCAGACCTCGGCGAGCCGGCGATCGGTCTCGGGATTCCCCTGTTGGGGATAGCGGTAGCCGAGGTCGCGGCGCAGGTCGAACTCGATCCGCTCGGCGATCCGGGCCGTCTCGGCGACGGCGTCGGGATGCTCGGAGAAGCGCTCGGCCATCCTCTCCGGCGAGGCGAGGACGTGCGAGGAGTTGCCGCGCCGGCGGGCCTCGGACTCGTCGAGCGTCTGGCCGAGTCCGGCCGCGACGAGTGCGTCCTGAAGGGCGACCCGCGAGCGGTCGTGGGCGTGGACGTTGCCGGTGGCGACGCACGGGACGCTGAGCCGCTGCGCGAGCTCTGAGAGCAGGCGGTTGCGGCGGCGGTCGTGGCGGGCGAAGGGACGCTGGAGCTCGATGCGGAGGTGGTCGCGGCCGAAGATCGCCAGCAGACGGCGGGCGGCCTGGGCGGCGTCGGCGTGGCGGCCGTCCTCGACCGCCTTGGCCACAGCGCCGTGGCGGGCGCAGCCGGAGAGGCAGATCAGCCCGGGTGCGTGGCGCTCGAGGGCTGCGTATGTCGTCTTCGGCAGCAGCGGCTCTCGCCCAGCGTTCGGGCGAGTCCCGGCGTGGGCCGCGGTGATCAGCCGGCAGAGGTTGGAGTAGCCCGCACGCGTCTCGCAGATCAGCGTGAGGTGGGCACCGTCCTCCAGAGTCAGCTCAGCGCCGACGATCGGCAGCAGGTCGAGCTTTGCGTCCGTGACGGTGGTCGCAAGCTCCATCGCCCCGTGCAGCCCATCGTGGTCAGTCAGCGCGAGCGCGCTGTAGGCGAGCCGCGATGCCGCCACGGCCAGCTCGTCAGGTAGCGACGCACCGTCCAAGAACGAGTACGCGGAGTGACAGTGGAGCTCCACATAAGGCACGAACACATGTTCGCATCCGGAGCTCCGCCGGTCCAGGGCCGATCCGTTCTGCTCCGAGCGCACCGATGAACCATTTGCCGGGTCGGAGCCCGGCGGATGCTTCATCAGCGGCCTGGGGAGCTAGCTCCGTTGCGCGAACCAGCGCTTGCCGATCAAGTCGTGGAAGACGACGAGGTTGCGGCCGTTGTCGAGCACGAGCTCGAAGTAGCGGCGCTGCAGCGGGCGACTCGTCCACCAGCGGTCCTCGACGACCCAGTCCTCGCGGACGGCTTCGACGGGAGTCCGGCCGACGGCGATCGGCCGTCCTCCCCTTCCCGCCCTTACCTCTGCCGGCCGCGGACCCCCGAGACGCCTCGCCGCGGCAGCCATCGGTGACTAGGGGTTGGGATTCGGGTCCGGGAAGGGCGCGAGCACGGCACGCCGCTCGGGCAGTCGCGACTCCGGGTCGACCTCGAGCACGCGCAACGCCGCGACGTCGCCGGCCGCCTGGCGTGCCTGCTGGATCGCCTCGCTCAGCGCGACTCGCCGCTCGGTCGAGCCGCCGTCGAGCATCCGTGTCTGGTCCTGGGCCGGCGGGCCGAAGGCTTCGACCTCCAGCGCCAGCGACTCCGCCGGGGCCGGCAGGTGGGCGAGATGCGAGGTCAGCGCGAGGCCGATCCGCTGAGAGTCGGCGCTCGCATGGCGCAACGTCACCGGCACGCGCCAGGTCCCGCCGGCGACGAAGCGCGCTGAGATCGCCAGCGCGCGCAGCGATCGGCCGCGTCGCTCGCGCCGCGCGAGCACGCGGGCGATGAGCAGCTCCAGCGCCCGCTCGAGCTGCTGGCCGAACGCCGCCTCGGGCAGGTCGATCCGCTCGCTGACCGGCTCCGGCGGCCGGCGCGGCTCGAGTGGCGTGTCGCGACCTTGGGCGAGGTCGAGCGCCAGCAGCCCCGGATGTCCGAATCGCTCGGCCATCGCAGCCGCTGACAGCGAGGCCAGCTCGCCAAGCGTCCGGACGCCGAGCCGCTCTAGCGTCTCGGGCAGGCCCTCGAGCTCGGGGCGCGAGCGCAACATCGCGGTCGGCAGCGGGGCGAGGAAACGGGCCGTCTGACAGCTCTCGACGATCACCGTCTGGCGCCGTTGGCGCGCCTGGGTCGCGGCGCACCAGGAGACGAAGCGGCTCGACGCCACTCCGATACGGGCGCCGCGACCCAACCCGCGGCGCGCGGCGGCAAGCACTCCCTCCAAGCTGCCGCCATGTATCCCCCTCAACCCGTCGGCCGCGAAGAAAGCGACGCCGGCGCGCTCTGACTCCGGCGCGCCGCCGATCGCCTCGATCCGCCCCAGCACCTCGCTCCAGAGTCCGCGCACGCCCTCAGGATCGGGCGGTACCAGCCGCAGCTCGGGGCAGCGCGAGAGTGCCTCGCCGACCCGCATCCCAGCCGTGATGCCGAACGCTTCCGCCGGGGCAGATATCTCGCCTACGACCTGAGTGCTTCCGGGCTCGGGAGCGAGCGCGACCGGCTCTGAGAGCAATGCGCGTCGGTCACCGAGAGCCGCGAGGAGCGCTAAGCGGGGAATGTGAACGGCAACCATCATACGAACACATGTTCGCACAGTGGGGTGACAGCTTGGCTAAACGACGGTCAACTCCTTCGGGAAGCTGGTCAGCACGCGGGATCCGTCCGGCTCGACGATCACCAGATCCTCAATTCGCACCCCGAGCTCACCCGGCAGGTAGACGCCCGGCTCGACGGTGACGACGCTGCCCGCGGCCAGCGTTCCCTCGACGCCCTTGGCAAGCCGTGGTCCCTCGTGGATCTCCAGGCCGACGCCGTGGCCGAGGCCGTGGCCGAACCGCTCCCCGTAGCCGGCCTCGGCGATGATGCCGCGCGCGACGGCGTCGACAGCGACACACTCCGCCCCCGCCCTCACCGCGGCAAGCGACTCACGCTGGGCACGTAGCACCAGCCCGTAGACCTCGCGCTCGCGCTCCCCCACCTCGCCGGTCGCCACGGTTCGCGTGCAGTCCGAGCAGTAGCCGTCGAGGCGGGCGCCCCAGTCGATCGTCACCAACACACCTGAGGGGATCTCGACCTCGCGCGGCTCGGCGTGCGGCAGCGCACCGTGAGCCCCGCTCGCGACGATCGACGGGAAGGACGGGTCCTCGGCCCCGGCCGCGCGCATCTCGTGCTCGAGGTCGAGCGCCACCGCTCGCTCGGTCCGTCCGGCGATCCCGCGTTCGAGGGTACGCACGAAAGCCGCGTCGGCCAGCTTGGCCGCCGCCTCTATCCGGCTCAGCTCGCCCGCGTCCTTGACCTCGCGCAGTCGCTCGATCGTCCCGGCCGCGGGCACCAGCTCGACGTCCGTTCCCGCGCGCTCGACCAGCCGAGCGTGGGCCTTCACCGAGACCTGCGCGTCGTCGAAGCCGGCGCGACCGCGTGGCAGGCGCTTGGCTAGCTCGCCGAGCAGATCGCGCCCGACCTGGACCGTCTCGAAGCCCCCCACCTGCTCCGCCGCCTGCTCGACGTAACGGAAGTCGGTCAGGAACAACCGCCCTTCCGGAGTGACGATGCATGCGCCGTTCGTACCCGTGAAGCCGGTCAGCCAGCGGACGTCGACCAACGAGGTGACGACCAGCGCGTCGAGCTCGCGCTCGCGCAGCGCCTCGACCAGCCGGCTGGCCCGGTCCGCGCTCACTCGCCGAGGTTGGCGCGCAGGATCTCGAGCGCCTCGCGGTAGCCGTCGGCGCCCTTGCCCTGGACGCGCCCGACGCATACGTCGCGGATCACCGATTGGCGGCGCCACTCCTCGCGGCTGTCGACCTCGGAGATGTGAACCTCGACCGCCGGCAGCCCACTGACCTCGAGCGCGTCGCGGATCGCGTACGAGTAGTGCGTCCAAGCGCCGGGGTTGAGCACCAGCCCGTCCGCACGCTCGCGCGCGAGGTGCAGCTGCTCGCAGTACTCGCCCTCGTGGTTGGTCTGCCAGCAGGTGACGTCGAAGTCCAGCTCGGAGGCGAAGCCCTTGATCGTTCCCTCGAGCTCGGAGAGCGTGAACGTCCCGTACTGCTCGGGATCGCGCTTGCCGAGCTGGTCGAGGTTGACGCCGTGGATGACGTGGATTCGCCGCTTCACCCGGCCAACCTATACCCGGCCGGCATGTACTTCCTCGACGGCGGAGCGCAGCTCGTCGGGCGACACCTCATGCCCGTGGGTGACCTCGCCCGGCGACTCCACGAGGACGAACGGAACGCGGCCGCCCTGGCGCTTCTTGTCGCGCTCGGTGAGGGTGACTACCTCGTCGATCGTCGCGCCGTCGAAGGCGAGCGGAAGCCCGCGCGCCTCGAGCAGCGCCGCGACCTCCTGTCGCAGCGCCTCGTTGCCCGACAGCCGCAGCGCGGCCAGCAACCCGATGCCGACCGCCTCACCGTGGCGGTAGCGGCGGTAATCGGTGGCCGACTCGATGGCGTGGGCGACGGTGTGACCTAGGTTGAGCACCTGACGGCGCCCGCCGTCGCGCTCGTCCTCGGCGACCACGGCGAGCTTGGTGCGCAGGCAGCCGAGGATCGTCTCGTCGTCGATCTCTCCGCCGCGGCGAACGAGCGACCAAAGCGGCCCGCCGGCGATCAGCGCGGTCTTGACGACCTCGGCGTATCCGGCCGCGAGCTCCTCGGCGGGCAGCGTCTCGAGCACGGCGGGATCGCAGATCACAGCAGACGGCTGGTGGTAGACGCCGGCGTAGTTCTTGCCCTCGGGCAGGTCGACGCCCGTCTTGCCGCCGTAGGCCGAGTCGACCTGGGCGACGAGCGTCGTCGGGACCTGGACGTGGCGGGCGCCGCGCTGGTAGATCGCCGCGCAGAAGCCCGCGAGGTCGCCGACCACCCCTCCGCCGACTGCGACCAGCACGTCGCCGCGCTCCATCCCCGCGCGCGTGAGCTCGCCGAGCACCTGCTCGACCGTCGACAGGTTCTTGCTCGGCTCGCCAGGCGGGATCGTGACCGTGTGGTCGGCGGGCACGCGGTGTCTTGCGCCGACATGCTCGTCGGTGACGACGAAGCGGCGGCCGTCGAGCGGGTACGAGAAGCCGGAGCCGACGGAGCCGCGGCCGAAGAAGACCGGGTAGGAGCCCGAGGCCGCTTCAGCCCAGATCAGGCGGACGTCGCGTCCGTCCGCGCGCGCCTCGCGCAGGGCGACCAACGCGTCGAAGGCGCGCCGCAGGGTCTCGCGGCCGCCGGCTGGGAGATGGGCGTGGGCGACGGACTCGTAGACGGCCGAGCGCTCGGCGTGCAGCTCCTCGAAGCGCCCGCGGTCGCGGGCCAGAGGCCGCCCCTTGTTCGACGCACGTTGCCAGGCGACCTCGGGCGTCACGTCCATGTGGACGACGGTGTGCGCGGCGAGCGCGTCGCGGACGCGCTCCGAGCCAAGGGCGCCGCCGCCCAGCGCGACCACCCCGCCGGTCTCCGCCCGCTCGAGCAGGCCGAGCACGATCTCCTCCTCGCGGGCGCGAAAGGCGTCCTCGCCCTCGCGATCGAAGATCGTCTCGATCGTCTCGCCGAGCGCTTGCTCGATCTCCCGGTCCGAGTCGTAGGCGGCCACCCCGAGCTCGGCCGCAACGATCCGTGCGGAGCTCGACTTGCCCGCGCCCATGAAGCCGACGAGCACGAGCGCTCCGCCGGTGACCCGTCCTCCCGAGTGGGTCAGCGACGCCACCCGATGCGCTCCTCGTAGGCGCGCAGGGCGGCGACGGCGTCGTCGACGTGATCGCCGCCGAACTTCTCGCGGAACGACTCGGCGAGCACCAGCGCAACCATCGCCTCAGCCACCACGGCGGCGGCTGGAACGGTGCATGAGTCGGTCCGCTCGCGCAGCGCCTGCGCCGGCTCCTTGGTCTCGATGTCGACCGAGCGCAGCGGCTTGGTGAGCGTCGGCAGCGGCTTCATCGCACCGCGAACGACGACCGGGTCGCCATTGCTCATGCCGCCCTCGATGCCGCCGGCGCGGTTGGTCTCGCGCTCGAAGCCGTGCTCCTCGCCGTAGAAGATCTCGTCGTGCGCCTGCGAGCCGACGCGACCGGCCAGCTCGAAGCCGTCGCCGATGCCGACACCCTTCATCGCCTGGATCGACATGATCGCCTGGGCGAGACGGCCGTCGAGGCGGGTGTCCCAGGAGACGTAGGAGCCGACGCCGGGAGTGACGCCGAATGCGACGACGTCGTAGATCCCTCCGAGCGACTCGTTCGCCTTGCGCGCGCGGTTGATCTCCTCGACCATCGCGTCGCTCGCGTCGGCGTCGAGGCAGCGGACCGGAGACTCGTCGACGCCCTCGAAGGACTCAGGCGTCAGGTCGCCGCGCAGCGGCGCGATCACCTCGCCGATCTGCAGCACGTGGCTGCGGATCTCGACACCGAAGGCACGCAGATAGACCTTCGCCAGCGCTCCGGCGGCCACCCGCGCGGTCGTCTCGCGTGCGCTGGCTCGCTCCAAGACGTTGCGCACGTCGGTGAAGCCGTACTTCTGCACGCCCGCGAGGTCAGCGTGACCGGGTCGCGGCAGATGGACCTCCGCGACCTCGGCGTCGACCGGCCACGGGCTCATCCGCTCTTCCCAGTTCTGGTAGTCCCGGTTGGCGATCCGCAGCGAGATCGGGCTGCCGAGCGTGCGGCCGTGGCGGATGCCGGAGGTGACCTCGGCGCGGTCCTTCTCGATCTTCATCCGCCCGCCGCGCCCGTGGCCGAGCTGGCGCCGGGCGAGGTCCGAGTCGATGTCCTCGGGCGTGACCTCGATGCCCGCGGGCAGGCCCTCCACCACTGCGGTGAGGCCTGGCCCGTGGGACTCGCCGGCGGTGGTGAAGCGGATCGTCATGCGACCCGCAACCCTACCGGCGCGAGGCGACCGCTAGTTCAGCGAGGCCCAGTCGAGCGAGCCGTCGAACGGCGCGGAGTCGCCCGCCATGTCCGGGTGCAACGTGCACGTCCGCGAGAGAGCGGCCGGGAGGCACGGGTTGAACGGGTTCACGCGGCCGTAGGCGTCCGGGTGGTTGGTCGCCGGAGGGGATGGCAGCCCTGCCGCCGGAACGCACGCGCTGTCGGCATCCCACAGACCCGACGCGGCGCGCCGGCTCAGCTCCATCAGGTTCGGGATGTCGTCGTGATCCTGGTCGTCCGCCCCGTCTCGGACGGTATCGCCGTCGCTGTCCGGATCGTCCAGAGCCGTCTCGGCATAGGCGATCTTGAAGGGCTGCTCGGAGCTGTAGCAACCGGCCCAGTAACCCTGGGTCATCCGGCCGTGAGCCTCGTCGTAGTTCGTCAGGCCGTCGGCGTCCTCGTCGCGCTCGTCGTCGGAGAGATAGCCGTCAGGCAAGAGGTCGTAGTAGGTGGTCTCAGGCCGCGAGTAGCCAGCCGGGATGTCGCTCGCCTCGCCGCCGCTGCGGTTGAAGTCGAGCAGTCCGTACACGGTGCGCGTGTCCGACGGGTCCCACCAGGGCTGGTCGTGATCGACGAGCGCGACGGAGCGGTAGCCGTTGGCCGCAGCCCAGCCGAGGAAGCTCGCCTGGCGCGCGTAGCCGGCCGCGGCGAGCGTCGGATCGCGGTGGCCGTCGGAGCCCGCGACGCTCATCGAGTACTGCTCGCCGTCCGAGTAGGACAGCGGGCTCAGCGTCCGCGAAGCGGTGCCGATGCGGACCGCGAAGCGCCAGAGGCGCTGCTCCTCGCTCTGGGTCAGCGAGTCGCCGTCGTAGTCGACGTCGGCATCGGTCGGGTCGAGCGGGTTCGGGTAGGGCCGCTTGCCCGGGTAGGGCACCGAGAGGTTCGGATCCTGGAACTCGTCGTCGTTGAGATCGGTCGCGGACCGGTACTCGAAGCCGTCCTCCAGGCCATCGCCATCGGTGTCCAAGAGGCAGGGATCGGTCTTGAGCGTCAGCTCGAGCTGGTTCGACAGCAGGTCGTTGTCGTGGTCGGTGTCGCTGTTGCAGACGTTCAGCGGCCCGGTGACCGGCTTGTCGGGGTTGCCCGGACCGCCGTAGGTCAGGCTGAGCACCACCGGCGACAGGCGGCGCGGGGTGAACGCGCTGAAGCGGCTGGTCAGCACGCGCAGACGCATCCGGGTCGGGACCTGGCGGCTGTTACGCACGACGAGCAGGCGCGCGACGGTCGCGCTGACCTTCAGCACGAGCTTGCGCGAGGTTGCACGGCGCGGCTTGACGAATGCGGTGCGCCCGGACGCTCCCTGGAAGACGACGGTGTTGCCGCGGGGCCTCGCGCGGAAGTGCCTGCCACGGATGACGAGCGTCTCGCCCAGCGTGACGCGCATCGGCGTGACGCGGGTGATGACCGGCTTGGGGGCCTTCGACCGCGTCGCAGCTTGGGCGACGGCTGGCGCGAGCGTCGTCGCGGCGATCGCGAGGGCGAGGATGGGGAGTGAGAGTCGGCGCATTGACATCCCTATCGACCGTCGCTGTCGGGGCTTGAGGAGGTACCGTCGGCGGGTCCCGTCTCCTCGATCGCGTCGGCGAACGTGGGCAGATCGAACGGGCGGCGCGACACCTTCGAGCCGCTCGCTGTCTCGGCGGAGCTGCTGCGGCTCGACATGCCGGCGCTCAGCTTCACGCGGCGGATCTCGTCGACGCGCAGCCGGTAGGACTTCCCGGACTCGGTCGTGAAGAGGTGCTCGGCGCCGGCTCCGAGGTTGACGAAGGTGCAGTTCGAGCGGCTTGGCTGGCAGGAGCCCTCACCGGTCGTCTCGAGCGAGGAGTCGACGAGGAAGATCGCGTCGCCGCCGTTCGCCGTGACGCCCATGAAGATCAGGATCGGCGTGTCTTGGTTGGGCAGCATGTCGAGCTTGTGCAGCCGACGCTCGTGCCGGCGGTCGCCGTTCCAGAACGTCACGTCGGCGACGTACTCGTACTCGACGGTCTTCGGGGCGGCCGGAGCGGGCGCCTGACCTCCGCCTCCGCCACCGTTGCCCCCGGAGCTCCCCGGATCGGAGGGCTGACCGCCCTGGCCGCCCTGACCCCCCGCGCCGGCAGGATCCGACGCGCCCGCCGTGGCGGACGTGGCTTGAGCCTTCGATGCGGTCACGGCCGTCGGGGGCTTGAACGGGTTGCGCTCCGAGAGCACATCGAGCGCCGAGCCCTTCGGCGACGACTCGGCGTCGTCGACGTCGAGCTCGAGCGGACTGTCCTTGGCGACGTCGGCGACCGTCGCGGCCGACTCAGGCGCCGGCGGCTCGGCCGCAGACTCACGCAGCACGACGGGGATCGCGACGATTCCGACGAGCAGGGCGATCGCCACAGGGAGCAGCCGCTTCTGGCGCAGGTCGTGCAGGAGGTCTGAGAGGAGATCGTTCATGTCAGGGAGTCGCGGTCGCGGTCGGGGGCGCTGGGACTGCTGATGCGGACTGGGCCGGGTCGGCGACGGGGGTCACCGCGGGACCGGAAGGCGTAGCGCCTGCCGTCGTCCCCTGGCTGGCCGGCGCGAGGTACACGGTGGCGTGCACCGAAGCGCCGATCGACGGGAAGTTGAGCGGGTCGCTCTTGAACTCCATCGAGTCGATCGTCAACAGCCGTCCACGGACGAAGACCTGGTTGCGATCGCTCTCGACATACCGCTTCAGGCGGTGGAAGAACGAGGCGAGGTCGAAGAAGTCGCCGGTGAACTCGAAGTTGAGCGGCACGGTGTCGAGCCCGGCGACACCGCTCGTCGCGGCATCGCCGCCGGCCGGTACGGCAGTCCCGCCGCCGATCGGCAGCGCTCCGTTGCGCGCCGACTCCGAGGTCTGCGTGTCCGAGGCGTTGAGGCCGGACTGCTCAGCGGAGCTCGACGTCGCGTTCGCGCCGGCGACGGTGTTCCCAGCCGCCTCGCCAGCCGCGCCAGGAGCGCTCTGGGCAGGCGCCCCGCCGGCGTCGACCGGGTCGGAGCCGTCTCCGGTCCCCGGGGTGTCGGTGGCCGGTGCTGGTGCCGCGGCAGGCACACGCGCCTCGGCGGTGATGCTCTGGAAGTCGATGTCGGTGCCGCCGGCGGCGGACTCGAGCTGGACGAGCAGGCTCGGCATGTCGACCTTCGCCGGGACGGCCTTGCCGAGGCGGACCATCTCCGCGTAGTCGGCGGCGAAGGTGCTCTTGGCGCGCGTCAGGGCGTCGATGCGCTCCTGTGCGGCGTCACGGCGCTGCGCCTGGGCGGTCAGCTCCGTCGCGGCCGTGCTCGCCGCCTCGCGCTTCGGCGTCAGCAGCAGGAACCAGAAGGCGAGCAGCAGGACGATCGGCGCGAGGATGACGATCAGCTTCTTGTCACGGGCGCTCATGTTCTTCATGACCCACCTCCGAGCGACACCGGCACGCTGTGGCGGCCGTCGGGCGCCTCGGGCAGCTGCTGGGTCGGGCTGAACGCCACGGTCAGGTTGAAGAGGTAGAGCGGGCCGCAGCTCTCGAGCGAGACCTCGGCGCCGCCCGGAGTGCGGGTCGACTCCTGGAGCGTCACGTCCTCGACGCGGTGCATCCGCTCGAGCCGCAGCATCAGCGCCGCGACGTCGTGCTGCTTGGGCATGCAGCCGGTGAGCAGGGCAGACGGGCCGGCGACGGTGCCGGGAGCCGGCTCCTGCGCGCCGTCGGGCGCGCCGGTGCTCGACGCCTTGACGGACTGCAGCCAGCCGCCGTCGGGCAGGACGCGTGCGAGCTCCAGCATCAGGCGCTCCCAGTCGAAGCGGCTCTGGGAGAGCTGCTGCACGGAAGCCAGGCGCGTCTGCTTGATCGTGGCGAAGTCCCCGAAGGCGCCGATGGCGCTCGCCTGGGCCTCGAGGCGGTCGGCCTCGGCGCTCGCCGCCGCAGCGTCGTTCGTGCGGCTGGTGACCGAGTTGCCGGTCGTCACGTAGGCGGCCGTCATCAGCAGCAGGACGCAGAGGACGCCGAGGGCGACATAGCCGACCTTGCTGTCCTTGGCCGGCGCGCGGCGACGTTGAGACTCCGGGAGGAGGTTGACGGGCTTCATGCCGTCGCTCCGATCGCGAGCCCGGCGGCCACCGTGTAGCGGCGCGCGTCCTCGCTGTCGGGAAGCGCAGAGAGGTCGAGCGCGCCGAGCGGGCGGGCGACGCCGGCCGGGATGCCGAGACGCGCACCGATGTCCGCGACCAGCGCACCGTCGCGAGCGCCCTCTCCGGAGAGGATCGCGTCGCCGACGGGAAGCGCGTTCGGCTGGGCCATGTAGAAGTCGATCGAGAGGCGGATCTCGTCGGCGAGCGCGGAAGACGCGCCCTCGACTCCCGCCGGAGTCGACAGGATCCTCGTGAAGTAGCAGGCGGAGCCGACCGCGATCGCAAGCTGCGTTACGCCACCGAGGTGGCAGTAGACGCGGGCGAGCTGCGGCGCGTCATCGTCGACGGGAGTCGGCTCGACGGGCAGCGGCTCGACGTAGGGAGCGACTGGAGTGCCATAGGACTTCGGCGCAGCCTCATCAGCGGGCTCCTCGTAAGCGGACTCCGAGACATCGGTTGCATCGTCGGCCGGTCCGCCGTAGGTGCGCGAGTCGAGCGGCTCTCCGTCGAGCCCGAGCTCGGGCTCGTCGAGCACCTGCGTCTCGACCGCCTCGGGCGGCGCGAGAGCCGGGACCACCGTCTCGTCGGCTAGGACGCGGATCAGCGCGAAGGCGTCGAGATCGATGCCCTCGGCCTTGAGGCCGGCGTCCTTCACGGCGGCGAGGTACTCCTCGATCATCGTGCGCCGGGCGGCTACGACGACGACCTGCATGCGGGTGCCGTTGGGGGTCTCGACGTATCCCGAGACCTGGTGGTCGAGAACAGCCTCGTCGAGCGGCATCGCGATCGCGTCGGCCGCCTGGTAGCGAAGGGCGGACGTGCGCTCCTCGAGATCGTCGATCTGCGGCATCTCGAGCATGCGGACCACGATCTGCTGGTTCGACACGCCGAGGTGCACGCGACGCGGGAGGTTCTCCTCCGCAACGAAGCTCCGTAGGGCCTCGCTGAGCGCAGCCCGGTCGACCACCTCTCCGTCGGCGAGTATCCCCTCGGGCAGCTGCCTGCTGGCGACCCGAGTGAGGCGGCCGCCGGAGACCTGGACGGCAGCTAGGTAGCGGCCATCGATGTCGAGGCCGACCGTACCGTCCTGGGAGCGCTTGAAGAGAGAGATTGCCACGATTCGAGAGGGGAGTCCGTTGCCGTCCGTCTCCCTATCGGCAGGCCCGCGCAGGCCTTGAACTTCTGATCGATCTCGCCCGCGGCGGGGCGCTACGAAAGGAAGTTGTCGATGTAGAGCGAAATCAGCTCGTCGCCGGCGAGGAGGCCGACCAGGCCACCCAAGGCCAGGAACGGCGCGAAGGGAACGCCGCGCTTGCGAGCGTCGCGTCCGTGGCGCGCGAGAATCGCGAGGCCGACCGCCGACCCGGCGACGAAGGCGACGGCCAGCGCCGGGATCACGTCGAGCCCCAGGTAGAGGCCCATCACACCGGCGAGCTTTACGTCGCCCATGCCCATGCCGGCGGGGTACGCCAGCGCAGCGACAAGCAGGAACACAAAGGCGCCGGTGCCGGCGATCAGCGCCTCGGGCATGAAGTCGGGCCACACGGCGATCCCGGCCGCGAGGCCCCAGACGGCCGACGGCAGCAGGATCTTGTTCGGGACGATGCGGTGGTCGAGGTCGATCGCGGCCACCGCGATCAGCACCGCCGCGAACGGCAGCTCCAGCGCGAGCCCGCGGTCGAAGCCGAGGACGGCCACGACGGCGGCGAAGGTCACGGCCGTGAGCAACTCGACCAGCGGGTAACGACCGGAGATCCCGGCCGAGCAGGAGCGGCAGCGACCCCGCAGCACCAGCCACGAGACGACCGGCACGTTGTCGTAGGGCGCGATCGCCACGCCACAACCGGGACAGCTCGAACCGGGGCTGACAAGCGACTCGCCAAGCGGGACGCGATGGATGACGACGTTGAGGAAGCTCCCGATCAGAAGCCCCAGCAAGCCCGTGAAGATGATCTCGCCCATCGCTGACATCGGCACGGCACCGTAGCCACCCTCCCGGCCGGCACCGGTCAGTTGTTGTCCGGCACCTCGCGCCAGGTGTTCTGCACGACGCCGGCGGTGCCGGCGGCGTTGATGCCGACGAAGGCGTTCGGGTCGAAGACGATGTTCTGGCCGCTCGAGCCGGCGGCCATCCGGCCCGGCCCGTCGATCAGCACGCCTCCGCGAACAAGCGAGGTGCCCTCCGTCGTCACGACCGTGCCGCTCGAGCAGTAGGAGCCCGTCGAGGAGCTCTTGTTCGGCACATAGAGCAGCCCGTAGAACTCGATGTTGCCGTTGAAGGTCAGCGAGCCGCACTTCATGATCAGCAGCCCGGGGTTCGAGATGGTGTTGCAGCACTTGGACGCGCCCGTCGCGGCAGGGGTGCTGTTGTTGTAGGAGCAGGCACCGGACTCGATGACTACGACGTCGCCGTTGGGATTCGACGGACAGCTCGTGTAATAGGTCCCGTTGCCCTTCGCGAAGTCCTCGAGCGCCTGGAGGTCCTCGTCGCGGATCGCAGCGGCGTTCGGATAGCCCATGAGGTAGCGGCCGGGGGGATCGAGCTGACCCTTGCCCGGATCGTAGCCAAGACAGGTCGAGCTGATCTTCGGCGCGGTGGCGTCCGTGCAGCGCACAGCGACGCCGAGCGACGACGGGTCGCTCGCATCGACGATGACCTTGTTGCCGTTGTTCGAAGTCGAGAACGCGCCGGCAAGCAGCGCGTAGTTCGGGAACGTGACAGGCACGTCCTCGACGCGGATCAGCGCTACGAGCTCGCGCGTGCGGCCGCGCACTGTCGCCGACGCGCTGACCCACAGCTGGCGATCCAGGTTGGCGTCGTAGTGAGCGGCCGCGGCGACCGTCGTCGGGTCGTAGTAGTTGAGCGTCGCGCTGGCAGCCGGCGTGGGGTTGTCGCGAACGCGCGTCTTCCACAGCATGCCGACCGCGTAGTCGTTCTGCGTCGTGCCGGTGAAGCTGCGCGCTACCTGCGCCGGGCGCGGGCAGAGCGTGTTCGTCGAGTCCTGGTTGCACTCGTCGGGGAAGCTGACGGTCGCACCGCCGGTGCCCAGGCGCCCGAGCACGAACGCTTGGGCGTTCAGCACTCCCTCGGCGAGATTGAACGAGGACTCGTGCTGGCGGTCGCGCTTGGACACGTCGGTCTGGGTGTCGACGGTCGACAAGGCGGTCAGGCCGAGTCCGAGCATCAGGGTGACCATCGTCACCGCGATCACCAGGACGTTGCCGTCCTGCTCTTGGCGTAGTCGTCTCACGGCGTCGCGCATGGCGTGGTGACGGTCGGGATGCAGACGGCCTTCGTCGAAGCCTGGGAGATGAGCGTGGCGGGATCGGCCACGACGAGGTAGACGTTGTGCACGCCGGCGGTCGTCGGCGTGTAGGTGTAGACGACGTTGGTCCCGACGCAGCCGGTCTGCGGCACCTGCGTCGGGAGGGTGCCGCAGGTCGAGCCGGCGACTCCGGTGTCGTACCAGAAGAAGCGCAGCGAGCGGCCCTCGGGATCGGACGACTGCGCGCCGTTGAGCACGATCGACGAGCCGTTCACGTTTGCGGTGAAGCTCGCGACCGGGTTGCGATTCTGGTTGCGCAGGAAGATCGACGTCTGCAGCGACGTCTCGAGCGGGCGGACGCCGGGGTTGACGTCGACCCACAGCGTCGACGAGATCTCGGTGATTCGCGCCCTGTTGGCCGCGGTGTCGGGACTGCCGACGACGTTGTAGCCGAATACGTCGCGAGCGCCGTTGACGACGTTGCTCGCGGCGACCGTGTTCGTCCCCCATCCGGACACGGCAGTCGGACATGTCGCATCGGCGATCGCACCGAAGGGCGCCGGATCGAGCTGGCGCCACAGCCGCCTGCGCGTGGTGTCGAGGCAGTAGCGCACGCGCCGCGTGTTGTTCGAGCTGACCGACTGGAAGATGAGGTCCGTCGCGGTTGCGCGCACGATCGCCTCCGGCAGCTCCGGCGTCGGGCTGGCGAGATTGCGCAGCTCGCGCGACACGCCGGCGAGCCCGACGCGTACGGCGTCCTGCGCCTCGTTCTGCTTCTGGTTGGTGCCGGTCGTCTGCTCGAACTGCGCGAATGCAGTGAGCGTCGCGCTCATCACGATGACGACGAGCACGAGGACGGTCAGCAGCTCGACGAGCGAGAAGCCGCTCTCGTCGCGGAGGCGGGCCATCATGGCGTCCCCCAGCTCACGGGACCGGTTAGCGCCGACTCGCCGAAGTACTGGTCGACTGCGCTGACGTAGTACGTGGTGGCGGCGCTGACGTTCTTGTCGACGTACACGAGCGGCGTGCTGGCGGACGGAAACAGGACGTCGAGGCGCTTGGCGTAGGAGTTGCCGCCGCGGTAGATGCGGTAGAAGGAGACGGCGTCGCCATCGGGGTCGGTCGACGGCGACCAGCTCAGGACTGCCGTGCCGTCAGGGGCCGGGTTGCCGGTGTTGTCGTTGCAGCCGGGGTTTCCGCCCGTGCAGACCGACAGCTCCGGGGGCGCCGAGGGCGGATTGGCGTTGCCCTCGTGGACGACGAGCGTAGAGCTGTAGTCGCCTCCCGCCCCGGCGTCGAAGGCCTGGACCCTGTAGCGGAGCGTGCCCGCTGCTGCGAGCGGAGCCGCCTGATCGATGCACTCGGTCTTGGCCGTTGCCGCTACGGCGCAGACCTCTGTGTCGAAGGCGCCACCGCCGACGCTGCGGGTGACCTTGTACGACACGATGTCGCACTCCGGTCGGCGCGACCACTGGAGGTCGACCCGGCGCACTCCACCGGAGTCGTTGAGGTTGAGCCCACCCTCGAAGTTCGCCGGCGCGAACGGCGCGCGGCGGTTGAGCGTGACCGTCAGCGCCTTTGGCGCTCCCGCTCGGTCGCTCGCGTCGATCGCGACCGCCTGCACGACATAGGTGCAGTCGTAGAAGGTGGGCGCGTCGACGGGCCCGAGATTCCATGTGAAGCCCCAGCTGGTATCGGAGCCGGTGGCTGTGCCCATCAGCTGTCCCTTGACCGACCACTGGACCTCGGCCGCCGGCCGCGTCGTCTGGACCGTGTAGGTCGGCGCCGTTATCGGAGAGGCCGGTAGGTTCGGGGTGAGGATCGTCGTGGTGTTCGGGACATCGGGCAGCAGGCTCGCGATCGACGGGCCGAGGCCTCCGACCGGGTTCGTCACGATGCCCGTCTGGATCATCGTGTCGGTCGGGCCGGAGCCGCTGCGCCAGCTCAGCGACACCTCGACGCGGCGGTAGTCGTCGGGGTTGCGGTCGCGGGCGTTCGCGGCGGTCGGCGCTCCGTCGGTGTTCGCGCAGAACGACGTGCCGGTGTCGCGAACGCCGAGCTGGTCGGTCGGGTCGTCCATCGTGCAGACCGTCGGAACGACCGTGTAGACGTAGTTGCGGCTCTCGATCTGATGGCCGGAGGTGGCGACCCGCGCGTCCTCGAAGCCAGGACGAGCGGCGAGCTCGGTGACGATCTGCGCCGAGGTCAAGTTCTCGTACGGGACCCCGCGCGCGATCTCGAGGACCGTTCGGCCGAGCGCCGTCGCTCCCTCGCGCGCCTTCGTGCGTGAGGTCTGGGCATTCGCGCCGTCGATCATCGTGACGGTGCCAAGCACGCCGATCACCAGAACGACGATGGCGACCATCACCTCGACGAGCGTGAAGCCGTCCTCGGAGCTCATACGTGCGCGCGTCATCACGTCCCTGATCGGCCGATCCGGCGCCGGACTTGACCTTCGACGGTCAAGCCGGCGCCGGCCGGTCTACCAGGTCGTCCCGTTGCAGCCGCCGTTGGAGGCCGCCGTTCCGTCACAGGAGCGGGTGGTGGTCCCGTTGGTCTGCTTGGTGATGGTGAACGTGTTGCCCGACTTCGAGTGCGCGGTGATGACGTAGGTCGTGCCGCCGTTGGCGTCTGCCGCCTCGACCTGCCCCGCACCGGTTCCGATGTCGAGACCGGTCGGGTTCAGTGCTGCCGACGTGACGCACTGGGTGTACGTCTGGGTCTGCGTGTAGCACGACTCGACGTGCGAGACCAGGTTGCGGGCGTCGGACTTGGCGGCGCCGTCCTGGCCCTTGGCGCGCTGTCCGAGAAACGCCGGGAGGGCGATCGCGGCCAGGATGCCGATGATCAGGATCACGACGAGAAGCTCGATCAACGTGAAGCCCCGCTGCTCGCGGCGCATCCGCTCCATGAGGCTTGAAGCCATTGCCTTCCTCCTTCTGACGAAAGCGAAAAGGGCGAGCCCGTTAGGGCCCGCCCTTCCACCAAACGAGATCAGGTGCGCCGATTACCAGCTGCTGCCGTTGCAGCCACCGTTGCTCGCGGCCGAGCCGTCGCAACTGCGCACGGTCGTACCATCGCTGTTCTTGGTGATCGTGAACGTGTTGCCGGACTTGGAGGTCGCGGTGATCACGTACGTGTTGGCGGCCGTGGCGTTGAAGCCGACCTTGCCGGCCGCCGGAGCGCCCGATGCGTACACGACGTCCAGGCCGGTCGTACCGATCGTGGCCGCGGTGCACTGGGTGTAGTTCTGGGTCTGCGCGTAGCAGGACTCTGCCTGCGAGACCATGTTGCGTGCGTCGGACTTCGCCGAGCCGTCCTGGCCCTTGGCGCGCTGTCCGAGGAACGCCGGAAGGGCGATCGCGGCCAGGATGCCGATGATGAGAATCACGACGAGGAGCTCGATGAGCGTGAAGCCCTTCTCCTCGTTGTGCAAGCGGTTGGTGAGCTTCCGCAGCATGTGGGTCTGCCTCCTTGTGAGGTGACTGGTTGGTCGTGTCTGGGTTTGCCAGTCGCCGCGGATGCCCGTGGACTGCTGGCTATGGCCCCCCATCGACGGTGCCCGGCGGTTCCTTTAGCGATCCGCGGCCACTTGCTAGGCCATCCGTCCATCGGCGCGGGCTTGCAGCCCTCAAGCAGCCTGTCGCGCAGGTCGATGCAACGTCGCATGCAGCGCTTCCTCATCGGCTTCGCCGTACTTGTCGTCGCCGCGCTCTCGCTGCGCGCGAGCTCTGGCATGGAGCCCGGCCTCGACTACTTCAACGACGCTGGGCCGGCGATCGACGCGCTCGCACGCGGGGACTGGGGCGGCTTCTTCGCCAACCAGCCGCTGATGGGCAGCTTCTCTCTCTTCGTCCGGACGCCGTTCGTCCTACCGGTCTTCCATGGCAGCCTCGACGCCGTCTACTTCGCGGGCGCGATCCCCTGCCTGCTCGCGACCGCCCTGCTGGGGATGACGCTCGCGCGGATGCTGGCTGACCGCGGGCAGCCCGTTGCCGTCCAAGGGCTCGTCGCCGGTCTCGCAGTCGTCAATCCGCTGACCTTCAAGGCGCTGCACTGGGGTCATCCCGAGGATCTGCTCACGGCGGCGCTCTGCATCGGAGCGGTCCTCGCCGCCCTGCGCGACCGTGCGCTGCTGTCCGGCCTGCTGCTCGGCTTGGCGGTTGCGACCAAGCAGTGGGCGGTTCTCGCCGTGCTTCCGGCGCTGCTCGCCGCTCCGACGCGCCGGCTGCCCCTGCTCGCCGTCGGGGCGACCGTGGCGGCCGCGCTGACAGTTCCGATGGCCGTCGCCAACATGGACCGCTTCAGCGGCGTCGCCGAGGGGGCGGCCGGTCAGACGGTGGGCGGCGCCTCCACCACCCCGTGGAACGTCTGGTGGCCGATCTCGCACCTCGTGACGCTGCCGAGTGGAGATGGACGGTGGATGGCGCCGAACTGGGTCTCGAACGTGTCTCACCCGCTGATCGTCCTCGTGGCGCTTCCACTCGCGGGACTGGTCTGGCGGCGCGGTGACCGCCGGCGCGACGACGCCCTGCTGCTGCTCGCGCTGCTCTTCTTGCTGCGCTGCATGCTCGACAACTGGAACAACGACTACTACCACCTGCCGTTCCTGCTCTCCCTTCTCTCGTGGGAGGTGTCGCGACGGCCCGGGATCCCGCGACTGACGCTGGCGGTGACGTTGCTGCTGGGGCTGAGCTTCTGGCCCGAGCAGATGCGGGTATTCGCCGACTCAGCCGAGCACGCGCCCTTGCTGTTCGCCGTCTACGTGGCATGGGCGGTGCCGCTGGCAGCGGGACTCGCCGTGTTGCTCCTCAAGCCAGACCTCGTTCGCCAATACCATCGGAGCCGTGGATCTCAGGCGCGCGCTGCTGCTGTTCGCGATCGTCCTCGGCGTCGCGGCGATCGCCAGCTCGATCGCTCGCCCGCCTGAGCGCGACGGCGGTTCGGCCGGCGACAGGGGCGCAGGCCGTCATGTCGAGCAGTCAGCGGGGGCGGACGCCAGCCGGCCGGCGGCGAGGACCGTCGCCGTTCGGGCGGACCGTCCGTTGCGCAAAGTCGAGCTTGCGTCGGGTAGGCCGGTGACGCTCCTCGTCGCGGTCACGGCGCCGGGTCAGATCGAGATTCCCCGTCTCGGGCTGGTCGAGGACGCGGAGCGGCTTACGCCCGCGCGCTTCGATCTGCTCGTGTCGTCGCCTGGCCGCTACCCCGTCTCACTGCGCCAAGCGTCGGCTCCGAAACGCCACCAGGAGATAGCCGTCCTCGCGGTGAAGTGACGCTCGTAACCGTAAGGACCGGGATATCAAAACGGTCCTTTCGTCATTGTTCGAAACTCTCGAACTTTCGGCCCTCGATCCCGCTCGTCATGCGGGTTACACCGTCTTGTCGCTTTGTAAAACGGGCGCTATAGTGCTGCGCACACCCGGCGCTGTGGCCCCCTGCGGCGTCGGGTGCTAATCACCCTTCGGGGCACCGAAGCACGACTCGGTTTCCGGCAGGATCGAGACTCCCTACGGCGCCGTCCTGCCGCTCGAATGTGACACCAGCGCGGCTCAGTCGCCCCTCTATCGCGTCGAGCTGGGCTTGATCTGGAAGCAACACCTCGAAGGCGTGCAATCCGCTTGATCCACTGGGCGGCGGCGGTGCGCCCTCCCCCATCCAGATGTTCAAGCCGAGGTGGTGGTGGTAGCCGCCGGCGGACATGAAGAGGGCGCCTGGATAGCCCCGAGCCGAGACGTCGAAGCCGAGCAGCTGGCCGTAGAAGCGCTCTGCCTCGGCGAGGCTCGACACGTGCAGATGCACGTGTCCCATCCGCGTGCCAGCCGGAATCCCCTCGGGTCCATGTGCCGCGTCAGGGCGCCCCAGCTCTGTCAAGAGGTCCTGCAGGTCCAGCGGCAGCGTCGCCATGGCGATCTCGTCACCGTCACGACGCCAGGCCTCACGCGGCCGATCGCGGTAGATCTCGATTCCGTTTCCCTCCGGGTCCTCGAGGTAGAGCGCCTCGCTCACCAGGTGATCAGCCGCTCCGACGAGACGCCAGCGAGCCTCGATCAGGCGGCGCAGCGAGCGCGCGAGCTCGGCCCTGCTCGGCACGAGGATCGCCAGGTGATAAAGGCCGGTGCTTCGGCGCGGTGGCGCCGCGGCCTCAGGATCCCCGACCAGCCCCACCACCGTCCGGCCCGCGACGCCGAGCTCGGCCACGGACCCTGTGCGTGACACCGTCTCGAGCCCGACCACCGCCCGATAGAACTCCTCGACGCCGTCGAGATCCCGCACCGTAAGGGACACCCTCCCGACCGTCGTCCGCGGATCAAGCATGGAAGACGAGGCTAGCCCACCGGCCTGGTGCTCACGGGGGCCTGGGGGCGCAAGCCCCCAGACATCACCGGATCTGGTCGTAGACCTTGAACATCGGCAGGTACATCGCGATGACGATGAAGCCCACCATCCCGCCGACGAACATGATCATGATCGGCTCGAGGATCGAGGTCAGCGCCTTGACGGCGGCGGCGACCTGGTCCTCGTAGAAGTCGGCGATCTTGGTCATCATCTGCTCGAGCGCTCCGGTCTCCTCGCCGACGCCGATCATCTGCGTGACCATGACCGGGAAGGCTGCCGGAGCGGCCTTCATCGGCGCCGCGAGCGTCCCGCCCTTGCGGACGGACTGCTCGACGTCCTGCATCGCCAGCTCGACGACGCGGTTGCCGGAGGTCCGGCCGGTGATCTCGATCGCCTCGAGCATCGGGACGCCTGCAGCCACGAGGCCGGAGAACGTCCGCGAGAAGCGCGCGAGCGCGACCTTCTGGACGATGTCGCCGATCTTCATCGGCAGCTTGAGCTTGAAGACGTCCCACTGGTAGCGCCCGCGCTCGGTCCGCTTCCAGCGCTTGAAGGCCCAGATCACCGCGAAGGTGCCGCCGATCATGATGTACCAGCGCTGCGTGAACATGTGCGAGAGCCAGACCGTGAACTTGGTGATCGCCGGCAGCTCGCCGCCGAAGTCGGCGAAGATCTTCTCGAAGACCGGCACCAGGAAGGTGACGAGCGCGACCAGGACGAGGCCCGCGAAGCCGCCGATCAGCGTCGGGTACATCATCGCCGCCTTGATCTGGCGCTTGAGCGCGTCGTCCTTCTCGAGCTGGTCGGCTACACGGATCAGCGTCGACTCGAGGATGCCTCCCGTCTCGCCTGCGGTCACCATCGCGACGTAGAGCTCGTTGAAGATGTCGGGGTGCCGGCTGAGTGACGAGGACAGCGACAGGCCGGCCTCGATGTCCTTGCGGACGGCGATGAACGCGTCGCGCAGCTTGTCGTTGTCGGTCTGCTGCTCGAGCACGTAGAAGGCGCGCAGCAGCGTCATGCCCGACGAGACCATCGTCGACAGCTGGCGCGTGGCGATCGTCAGCTCCTCGGACTTGACCTTGCGGAAGCGCGCGAGGATGTCCCCGGCGTTGGTGGGCGTCTGCTCCTCGATGTCGAGCACGACGAGGCCGCGGCCACGCAGCTGGGCTGCGACCACCTGCTTGTCGTCGGCGTCGATCTGCCCGCGTTGCGGGATGCCGGTGAGATCGAGTGCCTTGAAGGCGTAGGTGGCCATTAGGCGTGAACGCCCGGCTCTGCCGGGTGTGAGCAGTTTCTATTCATTAGGCGACCCTCACGGTGCCCATCAGGCGGCGCAGCTCCTCGGGCGAGGTGGAGCGCGACTCGGCGAGCTCGCGGGTGATCTTGTGGTTGCGAACCAGCTCGGCCAAGGATGCGTCCATCGTCTGCATGCCGTGCGTCGCGCCGGTCTGCAGCGCGGAGTAGATCTGGTGGGTCTTGCCCTCGCGGATCAGGTTGCGGACCGCGGACGTCGGCACGAGCACCTCGGTCGCGGCGACGCGTCCCTGGCCGTCGGCGGTCGGCAGCAGCTGCTGGGTGACGATGCCCTGCAGGGCGACGGAGAGCTGGACGCGGACCTGGTGCTGCTGGGCCGGCGGGAAGACGTCGACGATGCGGTCGACGGTCTGCGCGGTGTCCTGCGTGTGCAGCGTCGCGAAGACGAGGTGCCCGGTCTCGGCGGCGGTCAGCGCCGTCGAGATCGTGTCGAGGTCGCGCATCTCGCCGACGAGGATCACGTCGGGGTCCTGACGCAGAGCAGCCTTGAGGGCCATCGAGAAGGTCTGGGCGTCGGCGCCGATCTCGCGCTGGTTGACGATGCAGCGCTTGTGACGGTGGAGGAACTCGATCGGGTCCTCGCAGGTCATGATGTGCTCGGAGCGCTCCTGGTTGATCAGGTCGAGCATCGCCGCGAGCGTCGTCGACTTGCCTGAGCCGGTCGGCCCGGTCACGAGGACGAACCCACGTGGCTTCTTGGTGAACTCGCGGACGGTAGATGGCAGCCCGAGGTCGTCGAGGTGCGGCATCTCCTGCGGGATCAGGCGGAAGGCGGCGCCGAGCGAAGCGCGCTGGAAGTAGGCGTTGACGCGGAAGCGCGCACGGCCGGGGATCGAGTAGGCGAGGTCGATCTGCCAGTCGGTCTCGAGCTTCTTGCGCTGCTCGTTGGAGAGGATCGAGTAGACGATCTCGCGGACGTCGGTCGCGTCGAGCTGCGGGTAGTCGAGCGCCGTCAGCTTGCCGCGCTCGCGGACCATCGGCGGCGAGCCGGTCGTCAGATGCAGGTCGGAGGCGCCGCGCTCCATCACCTCGATCAGGATGTCTGCGAAGTCGAAGTCCATGTCGTGCATCTATCGGCAGGCGCTCCCAAGACCTGAGCCCCGGTCACCACCGACCAGCCAGGTGCCGCGGGGGCCTGGGGGCGCGAGCCCCCAGACTTCATCCCAGTCAGCTAACGCGCGTGACCTCGGCGATGGAGGTGAGGCCCTGGCGGACCTTGTCGAAGCCGTCCTCGCGCAGCGGACGCATACCCTGCTCGATCGCTACCTTCATGATCTCGTCGGAGGAGGCGCGTCGGATCGTCAGCTCGCGGATCTCGTCGCTGTTGACCATCACCTCGTAGAGCCCGATCCGGCCCTTGTAGCCCGAGCCACCGCAGCGCCCGCAGCCGACCGGCTCGTAGGCCTCGAGGTCGAACGCGGCGTTGAAGCCGGCGCTGCGCAGCCCCTCGACGCTCAGCATCGTCCGTCGCTTGCAGGTCGAGCAGAGCTTGCGGGCCAGGCGCTGCGCGGCCACGCAGTCGATCGCCGACGAGGTCAGGAAGGGCTCGATGCCCATCTCGGTCAGGCGGGTGATCGCCGAGGCGGAGTCGTTGGTGTGCAGCGTCGAGAGGACGAGGTGGCCGGTGAGCGCCGACTCGATCGCGATGCGCGCCGTCTCGCCGTCGCGGATCTCGCCGACCATGATCACATCGGGGTCGGCTCGCAGCATCGAGCGCAGTCCCTGGGCGAAGGTGAGCCCGGCCTTGTGGTTGACCTGGAGCTGGTTGATGCCGGGCAGCTGGTACTCGACCGGGTCCTCGATCGTGATGATGTTCTTGTCGACCGAGTTGATCGCGTTGAGCGCCGCGTAGAGCGTCGTCGACTTGCCTGAGCCGGTCGGCCCGGTCACGAGGACGGCGCCGTAGGACTGCCGGAACGAGCGGTCGAAGCGGTCGTGCGGCTCGCCGGACATGCCGAGCTTGTCGAGCGACATCAGGGCCTGCTCCTTGTCGAGCAGACGCATGACGATGCCCTCGCCGTGGACGCCGGGCATCGTCACGATGCGCAGGTCGACCGCGTGTCCCTCCACCTTCAGGCCGACGCGCCCGTCCTGGGGGATCCGCCGCTCGGAGATGTCGAGGTCGGCCATGATCTTCACGCGTGACACGACGCCGGCGATCATCCGGCGCGGGATCGTCGTCGTCTCGCTCAGGACGCCGTCGATGCGGAACCGGACGCGCATGTCGCGGCCATCGGGCTCGAAGTGCAGATCGGATGCGCCCTCCTCGACCGCCTGGGCGATGATCGAGTTGACGAGCTTGATGACCGGCGCGTCCTCGGCCGACTCGCGGATGTCGCTGACCGACGCGGTCTCGTCCTCGGCGTCCTCCTGGACCGCCTCGGCGACCGCGCTGTCGAGGCGTGACATGCGGCCGATCAGGCCGGCGATGTCGTCCGGCGAGGCGACGACCGGACGCAGCTCGTGGCCGGTCAGCAGCTTCATGTCGTCGAGCGCGAGGACGTTCGACGGGTCGACCATCGCGACGAGCAGCTTCTCGTCCTCGAAGCCGACCGGCACGGCCGTGAAGCGTCGCGCGGCCTGCGACGGGATCAGGTTGGCGGCGCCGAGGTCGGCCTTGTAGATGTTGAGGTCGACGTGGTGCAGGCCGAAGCGCTCGGCGGTCGCGCGCGCGAGCTGATCGGCGGTGAGCGATCCGTTCTCGAGCAGCACCTGCTCGGCGGTCCGCCCAGAGGCGCGAGCCTCCTCGACGGCGGCCTGGACGCGGTCGGCCGGCACGAAGCCGAGCTCGACGATGACGTCTGACAGGAAGCGGCCGCGGGCGCTGGGGCGCCGCGGCGGGGTAAGGCCGTTGCCGGGATCGGGCTCGAGCGCGGGCGCCGTGGCCGCGGTCGACGGAGCGGGCACCGGGCGCAGGTGCGAACCGGCGCCGCCGGGAGTGCCGGTGCCGGGGTTGAAGCCTCCGGCGCTCGAGAAGCCACCTCCGGGCGGCGCGCCGCCCGGTGGCGGAGTCGGGCTGGGAGGACTCGCGCTCGGTGGAGGACTCGCGACAGGTGGTGGGCTAGCCGCAGGTGGTGGGTTAGCCGCGGGAGGCGGACTGGCCGCAGGAGGCGGACTCGCGCTCGGCGGAGGACCGGACGGACGCGGCTTCCTACCGAAGCCTCCGCGACCGCCGAAGCCTCCACCGAAGCCTCCGCCGTCGCCGAAGGCGCTGCTCATCGTGCGTCAGCCACGTCCTGGGCGAGCGTGGCCGGGTCGATGTAGCCCTCGATGACCCGGGCCGAGCGGTTCTTCTTGACGATCACCACGGCGGGAGCCTGGGAGATGCCGAGCTCTCCGACCAGGCCGCGGTACTTGGCGAGCCGGCCGACCGGAGCGGTGAACACGGCGACGTCGCGGCTGCGCAGCGTGGAGACGCTGCGAGCGGTGCCCTCGTCGTCGGCCGAGCCGGGCTCGTAGAAGAAGAGGACGACGAGCTTGTGGGCGCGCAGTGCGCGATCGACCGGGGCAGGGACGCCGGCGATGCGCTCGGCGCGGCGGGGCTTGACCTCGCGCTTGGCCTGCTGGGCGACCTGGGATGCCTCGCTCTTCGCCGGCTTCACAGACTTCGGCGCCGGCGTCGAGGCGACCTCCTCCGCAACGGGATCGGAGTCCGCGGCGTTGCGCGAGCCCTGCGTCGCATAGAAGCCACAGAGGGCGACCACAGCAGCGATCAGCGCTATCAGGACGGGGCGTGAGATCGGCATCTCCTGCCCTATCGGCAGCGGAGTGCCCGAGCCTTACAGGGCTGGGCGCTTCCGTGCAGCCGTCAGCCCGCGCGGGCGCCGGCACGCATCGCCTCGAGCGGCGCCTCGCGGCCGGTCCAGCGCTCGAGGCTGCGTGCACCCTGGCGAACGAGCATCTCGAGACCATCGACCACGCGTGCTCCCCCAGCTCGCGCCCAGCGCGCCAACGGAGTCGGTTCGGCGCCGTATACGAGGTCGAAGAAGACCGGCGGCGGGTCGATCCCGGCGACGCCTACGGCGGCAGCGGCCTCGACAGGGTCTCCCCCTCCGAGCCCGACCGAGGTGCAGTTGACGATCAGGTCGGCGGCCCGTGGCCGTTCGAGGGCGGACGCGCCGAGCTCGTCCGCGAGCGCGACGGCGCGCTCACGGGTGCGGTTCCACACCGCGACCTCGTCGGCGCCCGCGTCGAGCAGCGCCCAGACGACCGCTCGCGCCGAGCCGCCCGCGCCGAGCACGACCGCGCGCAAGCCCCCGACGTCGGCGTCGAGCGCATCGAGGAACCCGCCCGCATCGGTGTTGTCGGCGGCGATCGCGCCGTCCTCGTAGGTCAGCGTGTTCGCCGCGCCGATCGCCGCAGCGGCCGGCGTCAGCTCGTCCGCGAGATCGTGCGCTGCCCGCTTGTGCGGCATCGTGACGTTGATGCCGCGGTAGCCCGAGTCACCCAGGGCCCGAGCGGTCTCGACGAAGCGCTCCGGCGCCAGCGGCAACGCGACGTAGGACCAGTCGAGCCCGAGCTCGCGCAGGGCGGGCTCGAACATCGCCGGCGACCTGCTGTGCGCGACCGGCCAGCCGGCCACTCCGAGCATCGTCGGCGGCGGTGCCATCAGCAGTCGGTCGGCGACTTGCCGCCGCGAGCGGCGCGCTCGCTGTTGTAGCGCTCGACGTCCTGCTGGAACTCCGCGTCGGTCGCGGAGAAGGAGTGCTCGCCACACGCGCCCGGCTTGACTACGTAATAGAGGAAGTCCGTCGAGGCGGGGTGCGCCGCCGCCTCGATCGAGGCGCGCCCCGGGTTGCCGATCGGCCCGGGCGGCAGGCCCTGGTGCAGGCGCGTGTTGTAGCCCGAGTCGATTGCCAGCTCAGACTGCTTGAGGGGCTCGCTCCAGTTGCCGGTCGCGAAGCGGATAGTCGCGTCGATGCCGAGCGGGATGCCCTGGTTGAGCCGGTTGTAGATCACCGATGCGACAAGCTTGCGCTCGCCGGCCACCTGGGCCTCGCGCTCGACCATAGAGGCGATCGTCAGCACGTCGTAGACGTTGAGGTTCTTTCGCTTCGCGAACGCCATGTCGACGCCGGCGAGCTCGCGCTTCAGCGCGATCAGCTGTCGGTCGACGAGCTCCTGCACCGGGCGGTGTGGCTTGAGCTCGTAGGTCGCCGGGAACAGGAAGCCCTCGAGCGTCTTCGCCGAGCGCCCGCCGTAGTCGGCCGGGTCGAGCACGCGCGAACGGCGACTGGCGCTCTCGTAGCTTCCGCGCAGGGAGTCCCCGACGACGTCGGCGATCTCCGAGCGCGACAGGCCCTCGGGGATCGTGATCGTCACGGTGTCCGCGACCGGCGGATCGGCGAGCAGGTCCATCGCCGCGCCGTAGCTCATGTCGCGTCGCATCGGGATCTCGCCGGCCTTGAAGTCGCCGCTCTTGCCGGCAAGCGTCGCGCGGATGCGGAAGAAGGACGCCGAGGAGATCACGCCCTTGTCCTCGAGCAGGTCGCCGATCTCCCCTACGCCGGCGCCGCGCGGGATCGTCACGGCGACCTCGCCGGAGCCGTCGCCCTTGAACGGCTGGAACAGCGACAGCAGGAACCAAGCCCCGACCGTCAGCGCCAGACCGGTGAGGATCGCGGCGATCAGGCCGCGCGAGGGTCGCTGGCCATGCTCCCTATGCCCACCGAGGAACTCCTTCGCCGCCGCACGTCGCTCGGCGGCCGAGCGTGGCGTCCGACGTGAGGGAGGGTCGGGCCGCTTGGGAGGAGCGGGTGGCGGCTGTGGGGGCACCGGCGGAGGGGTCTGCTGTCGCGGAGGTTCGGGCGGCTCGGGCCGCGTCTCGCGTACCGGCGCGGGTGGTGGCTGCGTCGAGGTCCGTCCCTCACGCGCCGCGCGGCGCGCCTCGCGCTCGAGCCGCGCGCGCTCGCGCTCCTCGGCACTGCGCTCAGGGCTCATGCGCCGGACGATCCTTGGGCTGTCAAGTAGCTCTCGAGCAGGTGGGCGGCGGCGACGGAGTCGGCATCGGCCTTGCCGCGCGTCGCGTCCGCCATCCGGGTGGTCAGCCGCTCGTCGTAGAGATCGACCGGCACCCGCACGCGGCGCTCGAGCTTCTCGGCGAACTCGCGTGCACGAGCGGCCTGGCCGCCCTCCTCCCCGGCGAGCGTCAGCGGGAGACCGACCAGCACCCGCTCCGCCCCGAGCTCCTCGGCGAGCGTCGCGATGCGGGCGAGTCCCTTGCGTGTATCCGGGCGTTCGATCGCGGAGAGCGGCGTGGCGAGCGTTCCGGAGGGATCCGAGACGGCGCAGCCGCAGCGCGCCTCGCCATGGTCAAGTGCCAGCACGCGCATCCGTCCGCTAGCCGAGCGCCGCCGCGATGCGCTCGCGCGCCGTCGCGAGAGCCTCGTCGAGCCGCTCGGGGTCCCGGCCGCCGGCCTGGGCCATGGTGTCGCGCCCGCCGCCTCCGCCACCGACGACCTCCGCAGCCGAGCGGACGATCTCGCCGGCCTTGACTCCCCGTGCGACCGCGCCGGGCGTCGACTGGACGACGAGGTGCACGCGCCCGTCGACCGCAGCTCCGAGTACCACGGTGGCATCGCCGAGCTTCTGCGCCACTCGGTCGGAGAGTGCCAGCAGCGCCTTTGCGTCGGTCGTCTCGACCGTCGCCGTCACGACCTTCACGCCGCTCACGTCCTGCGCCGCGTCGATCAGCGTGTCCGCCTGCGCACCCGCGTCGGCGCCCGATGGCCGCTTCTGGCTCTCCTTGGCCTTCTGGCTCAGCCGCTCAGCTGCCTTCGTCAGATCCGCCTCGGGCGCCTTGAGCAGCGCCGAGAGCTCGCGCAGCCTCGCTGTGCGCTCCTCGAACAAGCGCGTCGCCACCGGTCCCGTGACGGCCTCGATCCGCCGCACGTTCGCCGCCGACGACGTCTCGACGGTGATGTGGAAGAGCCCGATCTCCGACGTGCCCGCCACATGGGTCCCGCCGCAGAGCTCGCGCGAGACGTCCGCGACCTCGACCATCCGCACCCAGTCGCCGTACTTCTCGCCGAACAGCGCCATCGCGCCGAGCGCGCGTGCCTCGTCGAGCGTCGTCTCGATCGCCCGGACCGGGAGGCCGTCGGCGATCCAGCCGTTGACGCGCCCCTCCACGGCCTCGACGTCCTCGGCCGAGAGCCGCTCCCCGTGGGTGAAGTCGAAGCGCAGCTTGTCCGGTCCGACGTAGGAGCCCGCCTGACGGACGTGGGTTCCGAGTCGCTCGCGCAGCGCCGCATGCAGCAGGTGCGTCGCGGTGTGGTTGCGCATCGTCGCCAGGCGCTCGCCGCGCTCGACGACGGCGTGAACTGCGTCGCCCGCCGCGATCTCACCATCGATCGGCTCGACCTCGAGCGCCTGGTCGCCGCCGACGCGCACGACGTCGACGACTCGCCCGCGCGCCGACGGCGTCTCGACGAAGCCGCTGTCCGACACCTGACCGCCGCCCTGCGGGTAGAACGGGCTCTCCTCGAGCTTGACGAGCAGCTTGCCGTTCAGCCGCTCGACCGCCCCGGCAACCGTGTCGGCGGCGATCCGCTCGTAGCCGACGAAGCTGGTCTCGAAGCCGGCGCCGCGGACGAGGTCCGCAATGCGATCGGCGTCGCCGGTCGACGTGTCGCGCGCGCCCGCTCGGGCCGTTGCGCGCGCATCGTCCATCAGCCGCTCGAAGGCAAGTGCGTCGACGGTCAGCGACTGCTCGCCGAGCAGCTCCTGGGTCATCTCGAACGGGAATCCATAGGTGTCGTGCAGCTTGAAGGCGTCCGCCGCCGCGATCTCCGTCGCCCCGCGCTCGCGCGCGCCGGCGATCAGCTCGGCGAGCAGCCGCTCGCCTTGGACGAGCGTGCGCCCGAAGCCCTCCTCCTCCGCGGCCGTCCAGCGCCCGATGGTGTCCCGCTCGGTGCGCAGCTCGGCATAGACGTCGCCCATCGCGTCGACCACCACGTCGCAGAGCTCGGGCAGGAAGCCCTGTGCCAGTCCCAGCACGCGCCCCTGCTGGATCGCCCGGCGCAGGATGCGGCGCAGGATGTAGCCGCGGTCCTCGTTCGACGGCACGACGCCATCTGCGATCAGGAAGGCGGCCGCACGGCCGTGATCTGCCAGCACGCGCAGCGCACGCGTCGTCGCCGGGTCGTCCCCGTAGCGGCGCCCGCTGCGCTGCTCGCCGAACTCGATCAGCGGCCGGAAGTGGTCGGTCTCGTAGACCGACGGCACGTCCTGGAGGATCGCCGCCATCCGGTCGAGCCCCATGCCGGTGTCGATGTTGCGCTGTGGCAGCTCGGTCAGCGAGCCGTCGGCGTGCAGCTCGTACTGCATGAAGACGAGGTTCCAGAACTCGAGGAAGCGCTCGCTGTCGTCCCCCGGCCGGTCGCTCTCGGCCCCGAAGTCGAGTCCGCGGTCGAGGTAGAGCTCCGAGCACGGCCCGCACGGGCCGGTGGGACCGGACCGCCAGAAGTTGTCGTCGCGGCCGAGCCGCACGATCCGCTCGTCGGGGACGCCGATCGCCTGCCAGTGCCCGACGGCCTCGGCGTCCTCGTCGAGACCGAGCTCCGAGTCGCCGCCGAAGACCGTCACCCAGACGCGCTCCGGGTCGAAGCCGTAACCCTCGGTGGAGAGCTCCCAGGCGAAGCGGATCGCGTCCTGCTTGAAGTAGTCGCCGATCGAGAAGTTGCCAAGCATCTCGAACATCGTCAGATGGCGAGCGGTCAGGCCGACGTTCTCGATGTCCGTGGTGCGGAAGCACTTCTGGCAGGACGTCAGGCGGTTCGCGGGCGGCTTCTCCTCGCCGCGGAAGTAGGGCTTGAACGGCTGCATACCGGCCGTCGTCAGCAGCACCGTCGGGTCGTAGCTGGCGGGGACGAGCGACGCCGACGGCATCCGCCGGTGTCCGCGCTCCTCGAAGAACGACAGATAGCGCTCGCGTATCTCTGCTGCCTTCACCGGCTGCAGTCTAGGAACCCGTGCAGCTTTCGGTGCATAGGCACCTGCGCGCGAGGCTTCTTGCAGGACCGTCACGGGCCAGCGCGTATAGCTGAGCATTTGAGCGTTTCCGCTGCAAATCTGGGCTTCCGTGTCCTCGAGCCGTCGTCCGACTTGCAGAGTCGACACCGGAAACCTCTGCAATGCCAGCCTGCTGCGCATGTAGCACGCGGCGGAGTCCGAACATAGTTACAAGATGTTGCTGGCCGAGCAGCTAGTCGGCGAGGCGCGCGAGCGCCGTCGCGAGAGCATGTCCCGTCTCGAGCGGACGGTCTATGCGATCTCCGCCATCGTCTTCGTCGCGACCGTCGTGCTGATCGCGGCCTACGTGCCGGTCCACCGCGACTGGGACGCGCTGCTGATCTGCGGGCTGGTCGCCGGCTACGCGATCGTCTCCCGCGTTCGCTTCGAGTTCGGCAGCGGGTACGTCACCCCCGAGCAGCTGCTGTTCATACCGATGCTGCTGCTCGTGCCGCTTGCCGCCGTTCCCGGCCTGGTCGTCCTCGCGGCGCTCCTCTCACAGCTGCCGGACTTCCTCGACCGCAGCTGGCACCGCGACCGCTGGGTCAGCTGCTTCGCCGACTCCTGGTTCTGCATCGGGCCGGTGCTCGTGCTTGCCCTGTTCGCGCCCGATGAGCCGCAGTTCGCGCACATCGGCATCTACGCGCTCGCGTTCTGCGCCCAGATCGCCGCCGACTTCGGCTGGGCCACGCTCTGCGGCACCATCCTCGACCGCGCAGCCGGCTACCGGGTTCCGATCGGCGAGACCTGGCGCAACTACGCCGGCATCGCCCAGTTCGACGCGATCCTCACCCCCGTCGCCGTGGTCGTCACCGTCGCGGCGGCCGACGCGCCGCTCGCGCTGCTGGCGATCGGGCCGATCGTCCTGATGCTCGAGACGTTCGCCCGCGAGCGCAAGGAGCGCTACGCGAAGGCGGTCGAGCTACAGCGCGCCTATCGCGGCACGGTCATGCTGCTCTCCGACGTCGTCGAGTTCGACGACCCCTACACGGGCAGCCACAGTCGCTCCGTGGTCGATCTGGTCAACGCCACGGCAGACGAGATGAAGGTCGACACGCGCACCCGTCAGGAGCTCGAGTTCGCCGCGATGCTGCACGACGTCGGCAAGATCGCCATCCCCAAGGAGATCCTCAACAAGCCGGCCAAGCTCACCGCCGACGAGTTCGACGTGATGAAGCGCCACACGATCGAGGGCCAGCACATGCTCGACCGCGTCGGCGGCCTGCTCGGCTCTGTCGGCGAGATCGTCCGCTCCTGCCACGAGCGCTGGGACGGCAACGGCTATCCCGACGGCCTCAAGGGCGAGGAGATTCCGCTCCAGGCACGCATCGTCTTCGCCTGCGACGCCTACAACGCGATGACGACCGACCGCGTCTACCGTCCGCGTCTGACCAACGAGGCGGCGATCAAGGAGCTGCAGGACAACGCGGGCACCCAGTTCGATCCCCACGTCGTCGATGCGCTCACGCGAGTCGCGCTGCGCTTCGAGCCGTCAGCCGCCACGGCGGCCGACGACGTCCGCGCCCTGCTCGCGGAGAACAGCGCCATCTCCGCTCGCCAGGTCGGCGCTGCCGTCTAGCGCGGCCGCTCCACCGTCCCAGTCGGTCTCGTCGGTCTGCCACTCGCCGCGCAGCGCGATGGCCGTAGCCGTGAAGACGAGCAGCGCCAGCCCTCCCGCGACGAGGACCACCTCGCGAGCGCCGATCGCCGAGACGAGCGCACCGCCGGCCAGGAAGGCGATGCCGAAGGCCCACGCGGTCAGGGCGTCCTTCGCGCCGAAGACACGCCCGACCAGCCGGTCCTCGACGGTCGCCTGGATCAGCAGGCGCTCGTAGACGAGCAGCAGGCCGTTGCCGAAGCCGGCGAACGCGAAGGTCACGACCGCCACGGCGTAGCTGCCGGTGAGGCCGGTGCCAAGCAGGCTGACCGCCAGCGCCAGGAGCCCCATCAGATAGCGCCGCTTGAGCAACGGCCGCGGGCCCCCGCTCGCGCCGACCAGCGAGCCGCCGATGAATCCGACGCCGAAGCAGGCGACCAGCAGCGCGAAGGCGGTCTCGAAGGCGTCGCTGCTCAAGCCGATCTCCCCCTCGGCGAAGAAGATCTCGGCGACGTTGAACAGCCCGGCGCAGAAGAGGCCTGCAGCTGATCCGAGCAGCAGGATCCGGATGCACCTCAGCGCGATCACGGTGTGCATCCCCTCGCGCACGTCGCGGCTAAGGGAGGGCCGTGGCCCGTCAGATGCGACCGGCGCCTCGCCGTAGCGCAGCGTGGCGAGCAGGCCGGCCGAGAGCGCGAACGTAGCCGCGTTGACCAGCATGACCGTCTCGGCGCCGCTCAGCGCGATGATGCCGGCGGCGAGCGCCGGTCCGACGGTGAAGCCGAGGTCGGCGACGACGCCGTAGAGCGACGTGGTCGCGGGCACGCGCTGCTTGTCGTCGACGACGCTCGGCAGCGATGCCAGCGCGGCTGGGGTGAACAGCCCGGTGCCGATTCCCGCGAGCAGCGCAAGGGCGAGCGTCGCGGCATAGCTGTCGACGAGCGCGATGCCGAGGAACGCTCCGGCACGCAGGCCGTCGGCGGCGACCATGCAGCGCCTGCGCGACCAGCGGTCGGCGAGGGCGCCGAAGAACGGTCCCAGCAGCATCGCGGGAACGAGATCGGCGATCAGGACCAGGCTGATCGCCCAGGGCGACTCGAACCGTCCTTTGGCTATCAGCAGGAGGGCTACGTATCCGGCGCCCGTGCCAAGCGCGGACTGTGCAAGTGCGACGAAGAAGAACCTGGCGCGCCGCTCGTGGCGCAAGAGGGCGAACGCCTGTCGCATAGGGCGCGAGACTAGCTCGAACCGCGGATCGGGAACGACGAGTGCCGCCCCGAAACGAGAAAGAGCCGCGCACAAGTGCGCGGCTCTTTCTCAAGTACTGCTGCTGAACTGCTGAATCTTCTTAGCGACGGTAGGGCACGGTCGCCTCCCTGTTCTTGATCGGTGGGACCCCTCAAGCACTGCTTTGCACAGGTTCACATGCATGAAGCTGTGCGAACGGCACTGCCTAGGATGCCACAGATCCCGGATCTTGACCAATTCGTGTGCAAGAAGTTGTGCAAAGGCAGGACTCCGCACCTTCGCGCGACGGCCATTCGAATTGGTACGCCCACCTGCGAACTGGCTGGGAGGCCAGCTCCCGAGCGATTCTCACCCTGGACGCGCGGTTCGAGCGCGCCGGAGATCCGGAGCTTCGCTAGGCGGAGAGCGGGTTCGCGGCCGACGGCGCTGCGGCGGTCGCGTCGTGCCGCTCCACGTTGAGCGGATGGTGGCATGCGGCCAGGTGGCCCAGGCCAAAGTCGGCCAGCGGTGGCTCGACCGTCCGGCAGGCGTCGGTGGCCCTAGGGCACCTGGTGTTGAAGACGCAGCCCGGCGGTGGAGCCGTCGGGCTCGGCGGCTCACCGGAGGCGACAGCCCGCTTGCGACCACGCGCCGCGCGAGGGTCGGGGAGCGGCACCGCGGCAAGCAGAGCGGCGGTGTAGGGATGGATCGGACGGGCGTAGAGCTCCTCGGCCGGCGAGACCTCCATCAACTTGCCGAGGTACATCACCGCAACGCGATCGGAGACATGGCGCACGACGCTCAGGTCGTGCGCGACGAGCAGGTAGGCAAGCCCCCGGTCGCGCTTGAGGTCGCCGAGCAAGTTGACGATCTGCGCCTGGACGGAGACGTCGAGGGCGGAGACGGGCTCGTCGAGCACCACCAGGCGCGGATCGAGCGCGAGCGCGCGGGCGAGACCGATCCGCTGGCGCTGTCCGCCCGAGAGCTCATGCGGCCAGCGTCCGGCATAGGCAGGATCGAGGCCTACCGCCTCGAGCAGCTCGGCGATCCGCTTCCCGGCTGCCGCGTCGGACATCCCGCTCAGCCGCAGCGGCAGGCCGACGGCGTCGCGCACACGCTTGCGTGGGTTCAGCGAGCCGTATGGGTCCTGGAAGACGATCTGCAGCTCGCTGCGCAGCGGAGCCAGCTGCCGGCGGCCGTCGTGCGTGATGTCGCTTCCCGCGAAGCGGACGACCCCATCCGTCGGCTCGATCAGTCGCACGGCCGCCCGCGACAGCGTCGTCTTGCCGCAGCCGGACTCCCCCACCAGCCCGACTGTCTCGCCCTCGTGGACGGTCAGGGTGACGCCGTCGACGGCGCGCACCGGTGGCCCGCCGCGACGCAAGGCGCCGCGACCGACCGGGAAGTGGACGCGCAGGGAGTCGAGCTCGAGCAGCGGCTTGGGTGCCGCGCCGGCGCTCATCGGGCCTCCGCCGCGCCGGCGAGACCGAACTGCCCGTCGACCTCTCTCAGCTCGCGCTTGGCATCGGCCGCCAGCCAGCAGCGGTCGACCTGATCGGCGCCGCCGCCGCGGTGCGCCAGCGGCGGAACCTCGACGCACTGCTCGAAGGCGTGCGGGCAGCGCGGCCGGAAGTGACAGCCGGTCGGCTTCGACGCGAGCGCGGGCGGGGCGCCCGCGACGGCCGGCAGCCGGGCCGGCCGAGGCCGGTCGAGGCGCGGGATCGCTCCCAGCAGTCCCCACGTATAGGGATGCTGCGGGTCCTCGAAGATCTCGTCGACCGTCCCCTGCTCGACGATCCGCCCCGCGTACATCACTGCGACACGGTCGGCGAGCTCGGCCACGACGCCGAGGTCGTGGGTGACCAGCAGCACGCCGGCGCCGGTCTCGTCGCGCAGCTCGCGGATCAGGTCGAGGATCTGTGCCTGCACGGTCACGTCGAGCGCCGTGGTGGGCTCGTCGGCGATCAGCACGCGCGGCGAGCAGGAGATCGCCATCGCGATCATCACGCGCTGACGCATGCCGCCCGACAGCTCATGGGGATACGCGCGGGCGCGGTCTTCCGGCTGTGGGATCCCGACGCGCCGCAACAGCTCGACCGCCCGCTCGCGCGCCTCGCTGCGCCCGGCATCGCCGTGGGCGGCGATCTGCTCGGCGATCTGGTCGCCGACGCGCACGACTGGGTTCAGCGCGGAGAGCGGGTCCTGGAAGACCATCGCGATCTCGGCTCCACGAATCCTGGCGAGATCCTCGGCAGAGGCGCCGATCAGCTCTGCCGAGCCGTAGCAGGCGCTGCCCGACACCTGGGCGCTGCCCGGCTCGAGCCCGAGCACCGACAGCGCGCTGACCGACTTGCCGCAGCCGGACTCGCCGACGAGCGCGAGAACCTCGCCCGCCCCCAGCTCCAGCGACACCCCCTCGACCGCCTGCGCGACGCCCTCCTCGGTCGGGAACGACACGGCGAGGTCGCGGATGCTCAGCAGCGGATCGCTCATCCGGTCACCCTGATCCGCGGGTCGAGCGCCGCATAGAGGATGTCGACGACCGTGCTCAGCACGACGATGAAGAAGGCGCCGAAGAGCGTCACCGCGAGCACCGGCGGCACGTCGAGCTGGCCGACCGAGTCGGCCGCGTACTGGCCGACGCCGCCGATGTCGAAGACCGTCTCGACGAGGATCGCCCCACCCGCCACCACCGCGCCGAAGTCGAGACCCCAGAGGGTCACGATCGGGATCATGGAGTTGCGCAGCACGTGACCGCGCATCACCTGGCGCTGCGGCAGCCCCTTCGCGCGCGCGGTGCGGACGTAGTCCTCGCCCATCGTCTCGAGCAGGTTCGCGCGCAGCACGCGCGAGTAGAACCCGACGAACAGGATCGCCAGCGTCGTGCAGGGCAGGATCAGGTGATAGGCCCAGTCGAGCGGGTCCTCGGTGAAGGGCACGTAGCCGCCGTTCGGGAACAGGCCGAGCTTGAAGCCGAGGTAGTAGTTGAGCAGCGCGCCAAGCCAGAAGGCCGGTAACGAGATGCCGGACAAGGCGACGACGGTTATCGCGCGATCGACCTTGCTCCCGGCGCGGCTGGCGGCCAGCAGTCCCAGCGCGATGCCGCCGAGCATCCAGAGGATGGCCGCACCGGCGGCCAGCGCGAAGGTGCGCGGAATCCCCTCGACGATCTGATCGCGTACGTTGAGCTGGGTGAAGTAGGAGATCGCCTCGCCCCCGAGCACGTTCCTCATCGTCTCGACGTACTGCACGGGCAGCGAGCGGTCGAAGCCCCACTCCTCGCGGATCGCCTCGACCTGGCTCTCCGTCGGCGACTTGCCGGCCATCCGCACCGCTGGATCGCCGTTCGGGATCACGTTGAAGATCAGGAACGTCAGCACGGAGACCGCGAACAGAACGATCACCATCTGAGCCAGCCGGCGTACGACGAATCCGCTCATCCCATGACCCTTCGCTAGCGGCCGACCCGCACCTCCGCGCGGGGATCGAAGGCGTCGCGGACGCCGTCGCCGAAGACGTTGAGCGCGAGGACGGTCAGCACGAGCATCAGCCCCGGCACGATCGCCAGATGGGGCGCGGTGATCATCTTCTCGAGGCCGTCGTCGATCATGCTGCCCCACGACGGATCGGCGCCGACGCCGAGGTACGACAGCGCCGCCTCGAGCAGGATCGCGTTGGCGACCATCAGCGGCGCGAACACGATCAGCGTCGAGGTGAGGTTGGGCAGCAGCTCGGAGGCCATGATCCGCCACGACCCCGCACCCTGGGCCCGGGCCGCCTCGACGAACTCCTTCTCACGCAGCGCCAGCACGCGCCCGCGGATCGGACGCGCCATGTAGGGGACGAACACGATCGCGATCACGAGGATCGGGATCAGCCTGGAGCCGGCCTCGATCGTCACCGGCCCGAGCTGCAGCCCGCCGATCGCCAGCGACGTGCCGAGCGCGACGCCGAGCAGGACGACCGGGAAGGCCCAGACGACGTCGAGCGTCGAGCGAGCGACGGCGTCGATCCAGCCGCGGTACCAGCCGGCCACGAGCCCGACGAAGGTCGCCAGCAGCGTGGTCAGCAGGGCAGCCACGATGCCGATCAGCAGGGAGCTCCGTGCCGCGTAGAGCAGCCGCACCATCACGTCGCGACCGTTCGCGTCAGCTCCGAGGAAGTACTCGCTGCCCCACTGCGGGCCGATCGGCGTGCCGTCGAGCTCGACGACGTTGACCTTCTCCCCGTCGACCTCGATCTGGCCGGTCTCGTTGGTCTGGTCCGGTCCCCGCCCGGCGACGTTCTCCCACAGCGGCGCGGCGATCGCCAATGTGACGAGAACGAGAAACAGACCACCGAACGCCAACGAGGCGCGATCGTGGCGCAGGCGGCGCAGGGCGAGCCGCCACGGGCCCTGCCCTGCGCGCGTCCTGTCGTCTACTTCAGGCAGAAGCTGGTGTAGTCGTTGCCATACAGGGGGTGGACCAGCGAGCAGCTGTCGAAGTCCATCCGGTCCGACATGAAGGTAGTCAGCTCCTCGGACCCATAGGGCGCGATGTAGGACTCCTCGATCGCCTTGGTGTCGAGGGCAGCCCACTCGTCCGCCACCTCGGGCAGGCTCGGCTCCTCGATCAGGTCGGCGATCCCCTTGTTGATCTCCGGATCGTTCACGTAGCCCGGGTCGGGGTTGTTCGTCGGCTGGATCGTCGTGCCGTCGATCTGCTGCATGAACGTCGCCGGATGGGGGAAGTCCGGCAGCCAGTTCAGGAGCCCGGTCTGGGCCTTCGTCTTGGCGTTGCCGATCGTCTGGAAGTAGACCGCTCCGTCGACGACGCGCAACTCGGCGTCGAGCCCGATCTCGTTGAGCAGGTTGGTGTAGTAGCGGCCGATCTCCTCGCGGTTGGAGTCGTTGTTGGCGAAGACGGTCACCTTCTCGCCGTCGGCGCCGGCGTCCTCGACCAGCTTGCGGGCGGCGTCGACGTCGCCCGGTGCGTTCGGGTCGCCGAAGGGGCACTCGTCCGGGTCGGCGTGGCCGGGGATGCCCTCCGGCACCAAGCTGCAGCTCGGCTTCAGCCGCCCGCCGAACAGGCGCGCGATCGCGTTCGAGTCGATCGCGACGTTGACCGCCTCGCGGACCCGCTTGTCGTCGAAGGGCGCGATGCTCTGGTTGAGGAAGAAGTAGTAAGTCGAGAGCGTCGGCCACTCCTTGTAGCGGTCCGAGTACTTCGCCTTGATCTCGGCAGTCAGGTCGGTCGGCGGCGGGTCCGTCATGAAGTCGAGCTGGCCGCGGATCACGTCCTGCGCCTGACGCGACGGCGACTTGACGATCGTCGTCGTGATCGTGTCGACCTTGCCGGCGGGAACTCCGGGGATGTCGAAGCCCTTCACGCGCTCGAGCACGAACTCGCGGTTCGGCTCGGAGCGGGTGATCTCGTATGGGCCGACGCCGGGCGGCGGATCCTGCGTCTGATTCTCGAACGGCGTCTTCGACGGGACGAGGCCGGCGAAGCTCGTCGCGAGGACGTTGCTGAACGTCCCGTCGGGTGCGCTCAGCTCGATCGTGACCTTGCCGGTCGCGTCGTCCGTCTCGATGCCGGCGATGTCGCCATCGGGGTCACCGGCCTCGACGTAGTCGGTGGCGCCGACGATGCCCTCGAACAGGTACGAGCCGCCCGACTCGAGGTTGAGCACCCGCTTGACCGTGTGCTCGAAGTCGCTTGCCTTGACCCGCGTGCCGTCGGAGTACTTCAGGCCCTTGCGGATCTTGAAGCTGTAGGTCTTGCCGTCGCCTGAGATCTCCGGCAGCGCGTCCGCAACTCCCGGGATCAGCTCGGTGCCGTCCTCGCCCTCGGCGTGGCGGTAGGTCAGGGGCGGCGTGTAGACGACCCAGATCGGCTCCCACGACTGCGCCGTGTAGGCCAGCGCGGGATCGAGCGAGTCGGGCTGGGAGGTCTGGGCGACCCTGATCGACCCGCCCGACTTGCCGGCGTTCGCAGACGACGAGTCGCCGGCGGAATTCCCGCATCCCGCTATCGCCAGCAGCCCCGTGAGCGCCACAGCGGCGAGGGAACTCCTCTTTACGGTCATCAAGCTCCTCCGTTGCGAAGTGTCCGGCGCCCAACCCCGCCTGCATTGCCGGTTTATGCAGGCAGAACCCCCCATACCAGCAACGCCCCTCGCTCCGACTGATTCGGCACCGGTCCGACCAATCCTCCCGTCCCATGGGCCAGGTTGGACAAAGATATGACGCTCCTTTGGCCGACTCAGCGCAAGCAGACGCTGGAGTAATCCATACCCATCACGGCGTGGAAGCGGGAGCAGTTGGCCATATCGAGGCGCCTCGACGCCAGAACCCCCGCAGTTTCGACACCGAACGGCGCCAGATAGGCCTTGCTGACCGCGTCCTTGTCGACTCTCGCCCAGTCGGTGACCGAGTCGCGTGCATCCGACTCCTGCTCCAGCAGCCGCACTCGCGCGCGCAGCACCGGGTCGTCGATCGAGCGGAAGTAGGCCGCCGGATGCGGGATCGACGGATCGACCGTCGCGAACGCCAGCTGAGCTCGCGCCGCCGGGACTGGTCGAGCGGCGAGGCCGATCTTGCGCAGGACGCGTGTGAGCCAGGCCGTCAGCGCCCTGCCGCGCGAATCGCCGCCCTGAGCGATGCCGACCGGGGTTCGCCTCGCCCGCGCGCGCTCGACCAAGCGACTTGCCTCGAGCAGATCGGGATCTCCCGACCGGTCGCCGAAGGGGCAGGGGTCGATCGCCTGGTAGCCGGGGACGTCGGGCGGCAGCGCGTTGCAGCTCGGTTTCAGGAAGCCGTCGTAGATGCGCTCCAGATCGCTCACGTCGAGCGCCAGGCTCAGCGCGCGACGGACGTCCTCGTCACGGAACGGCGCGCGGTCCGCGTCGATCGCGACGTACAACGAGCGCAGCGTGCGGTGCTCCTCATAGCGGTCGCCTGGCGCCGAGCGGATGTCGGGCAGCAGACGCACCGGAGACTCCCCTTCGACGAGGTCCACTCGCCCGTCCTGCACGGCGCGCACCCGCTGCTCGACGTCCGGGATCGTTCGGGTGACGATCTCGCGCGGCTTCCCCGCCGGCACGGCGGCGAGCTGCCAGCTCTCGCGCCGCTCGAGCACCACGTCTCCGCCACGACGCACCTGGGCGACGCGGTATGGCCCTATGCCAGGCGGCGGGCGCTCCGTGAGGCTCTCGAGCGACGTCCCGCGCGGAACGGGTGCCGCCCAGCTCGTGGCGAGCGCGTACGCGAACAAGCGGTCGGGCGTCTCGAGCTCGATCCGCACGACGCCCTTCGAGTCATGCGCGACGATCCCAGGCACGTCGCTGCTCGTCCCGCGCGACGCCGCGTAATGGCGCGCCCCGACGATGTGCTCGAACGCACCCGCCGCTGCGCGGTTCAGCCTCATCGAGCGCGCGATCGCGCGCTCGAAGTCGCTGGCGCGCAGGACCTGGCCGTTCGAGTAGCGCAAGCCGGGCTTGACGGTGAGGCGGTAGGTGCGTCCGTCGTCCGAGGTCTCCGGGAGCTTCTCGACGAGCGCGGGGATCAGCTCGGTCCCACCCTGGCCCTCCACTCGCCGATAGGTCAGCGGCGGCGTGTAGGCGAGCCATGCGGTTCGCCGCGCCGCCGGCGTCGAGGCGAGCGCGGGGTCGAGCGAGTTGGGCGTCTCGGCCTCCGCGACGACCACCGAGCCACCTGCGTTGGCGTTGCTTGTCAGCGTCGCGTCGTCGCTGCAGCCGGTGGCCAGCAGGCCTGCCGTCGCGAGCACGGCCAGCAGCGCGCACGGCGAGGCGCTCACTCGAGCTCGGCGCGCATCGCGGCGAGCGAGCGGCGGATCAGCCTCGAGACGTGCATCTGCGACAGGCCGACGCGCTCGGCGATCTGCGTCTGAGGCAGTCCCTCCTCGAAGCGCATGCGCAGGATCTCGCGCTCGCGCTCCGGCAGGTGGTCGAGCGCCGGACCGAGCGTCGCGCGGTCCTCGCTGCGGTCGAACTCAGCGTCCTCGGTGCCGATCGTGTCCATCGGCTCGCCGCCGTCGTCGTCACCGCCGGGACCGGCGTCGAGCGACAGGGCGGTGTAGGCGGTCCCGACCTCCATCGCCTCGAGCACCTCCTCGTTGGTCGTCCCGAGCGACTTGGCGATCTCGGCGACGCTCGGCGAGTGGCCGAGCTGGGCGGTCAGCTCGTCGATCGCACCCGACATCTTCGCGTTGAGCTCCTGCAGCGAGCGCGGCACGCGAATCGCCCAGCCCTTGTCGCGGAAGTGGCGCTTGATCTCCCCCACCACGTTCGGAGTCGCGTAGGTCGCTATCGACACCTCTCGCTCGAGGTCGAAACGGTCGATCGCCTTGATCAGCCCGATCGCCCCGACCTGCTCGATGTCCTCGAGCTGCTCGCCACGGCCGGCGTAACGACGGGCGAGCGAGCGGACGAGCGGCAGGTGGCGAGCGATCAGCTTCTCGCGCGCGGACGTGTCGCCCAGCTCGTGGTAGCGCCGCATCAGCTCGCGGTCCTCGGCCTGCTGCGCCGCGCGAGCGGCGCGTCCCTCCACCGTCACGACAGCGGTGTTCCCAGCTTCTCCATCCGGATGACGATCTGGCCGTCCTCGGCCTCCTCGACGCCGTACGAGTCCACGACCGTCGACAGGATGCGGCGCAGCGAGAGCGTGCCGGTCTCCCCGTCGGACTGCTGCAGCGCGTCGGCGAGGCGCTGCTCGCGCAGCGGGCCGATGCGGGTCCTGACGTGCCCGTCGTCGACCTCGAACGAGATCTGCACCCGGCCGTCGCCGCCGGTCTCGGCGAGCAGCCGCTCGATCGCCAGCTGGAGGTCGTCCATCGCCTCGAAGCCGAACGCCGCCTGCTCGGCGATGCCCCCGACGATCAGCCGGATGACGCCCTGGTAGGCGGAGTCCAGCGGCGCCTCGATCTCGACGCGATCAGTCACCGGTGGGCTCCCCGTCCGCGATCAGCGCCCAGCCGACGACCTGCTCGCCGCGCATCAGGCACGCGACCTGGCCGGGAGCGGGTGCGGCGACCTCGCGCTCGAGCTCGATCGAGAGTCCGTCGTGGACGCCCGCGTCGTGGTCTCCCTCGACGCGACAGCCCAGCACGGCGCCCTGATAGCGCAGCCGGACCGAGTCGACGTCGCTCGACGGCCGGTGCAGGCGCCCGGCGCCGAGCTTCACGGTCGTCGTGGCGAGCTCGTCGCGCGTGCCGACGACGACGCGGTTGCGGCGAGCGTCCTTGGCGACGACGTAGAGCGGCTCCGGACCGGCTACGCCGATGCCCTTGCGCTGGCCGACGGTGAAGTTGTGGTGGCCGTCGTGGTGGCCGAGGATGCGGCCGTCGCGGTCGACGATCTCGCCGCCGCGGTCGCCGCGGTCGCGTCCGCCGCCGTGACGCAGGACGAAGGCGTCGCGCTTCGTGCCGGCGAGGAAGCAGAGGTCCTGACTCTCGGGCTTGTCGGCGACAGGCAGCCCGGCGCGGCGCGCCAGCTCACGCACGGCCGGCTTCTCATAGCCGCCGAGCGGGAAGCCGATCCGCTCGAGCGAGCCCGAGTGCAGGCGGGAGAGGACGTAGCTCTGATCCTTGCGCGGGTCGACCGCCATCCGCACGAGCGGACCGTCGTCGTCGCGCTCGATGCGCGCGTAGTGGCCGGTGGTCAGCTGCCCGGCACCGAGGTTGCCGGCCAGCTCGAGCATGGAGTCGAAGCGCACGATGCCATTGCATCGCACACAGGGGTTCGGTGTCGTCCCGGCGCCATACCCGGCGAGGAAGTCGTCGACGACCTCGCCACGGAAGACGTCGCGCAGGTCGAGCGTGAAGTGTGGGATCGCCATCCGGTGGGCGAGCGCGCGAGCGCCGCGGACGGCCTGTGGCGAGCAGCAGCTCTTCTCCCCGTCGCCGGCCGGGTCGGACCACAGCTCGAGCGTGACGGCGACGACTTCGTCGCCCGCGTCGAGCGCGAGCTGGGCCGCGGCTGCGCTGTCGACGCCACCGCTCATCGCGACCAGCGTGCGCGTCGCGCAAGGCGCAAGCCGCGCGTCTCCGTCGCGCGCGGCCGATCCGAGCGCGCGGTGCAGTGCGTCGCAGGCCAGCTCGGCGGCATGCATGTGCGACGGCGCGAGCTGCCCGAGTTCCTCTGAGACCACGGTCGGCGAGACGAGCGCGGCGGCCAGCAGCGGCATGCCCTCGACGAGCTCGACGACCGCACTGCCGGCGGCGCGGGCGGCGGCACAACCCGACGCCTCGAAGCCCGCCTCGACCACCCTGTCACCCTCCACCCGCACCGAGATGCGCACGAGATCGCCACAAGCGGCACCGCCAGCGGCGCCGGTGTGCGGAGAGTCGGCGAGCTTGCCCCGGCCAACCGGATGGCTGAGGTGCTGCTCGATCAGGAAAGGCTCGGCCAAAGCCATCCGCTCACTCTAGATGGATAGCCCCAACTTGCCGCTGCCGGGTTCCGGGTTGGGCCTTGTAATAGCACCGTGGGTGTCCTCCGAACCGTGGCTGGCGGCATAACGCCTGCCACGGCCCGAGCCGGATACCCATCCCGTTGGTGTTGGCGCAACGTGTGGATCGACTGGCGTACAAGTTCGGGCAAGGCCAACGCTAGCACCGCGCCTCGCCCCTGCCCAGAGGCGATCAGCCGGTTGGGATACCGGGCTTCACCTTGAGGCCGAGCTCGTCCAGCTGGCGATCGTCGACTGGCGTGGGAGCGCCGGTGAGCGGATCCAGCCCGCTCGCCGTCTTGGGGAACGCGATCACGTCGCGGATTGAGTCGAGGCCGGCGAGCAGCGTGACGATGCGATCGATCCCGAACGCGATTCCGCCATGTGGCGGGGCGCCGTAGGCGAGCGCGTCGAGCAGGAAGCCGAACCGCTCGCGCGCCTCGTCCTCCCCCAGGCCGATCGCCTCGAAGACCTTGCGCTGCACGTCGGGTGTGTTGATGCGGATCGAGCCGCCGCCGATCTCCGTGCCGTTCCAGACGAGGTCGTAGGCACGGCTGCGCCAGGAGCCCGGATCGCCGTCGAGGTCCCCGCTCGGGGCGGTGAACGGATGGTGGAGCGCGTCCCAGCGCCGCTCCTCCACGTTCCAGCCGAACATCGGGAAATCGGTTATCCAGACGAGGTCGTGGCGGTCCTCGGGCACGCCGACGTCGAGACGCAGCTCGCCGAGAACCCGCGCCGCGACGGCCGGCTCGTCGGCGACGGCGAGGATCGCGTCGCCGACCTGCGCGCCCGTGGCCGATATGAGACCGCCGATCTCGTCCTCGGTGAGGAACTTCGCGACCGGCGAGCGCCAGCCGTCCTCCTCGACGACGCCCCAGACGAGCCCCTTGGCGCCAAACGCCTGCGCCTTCTCGGTGAGCCCGTCGAGGCGCTTGCGCGGGAACTCGCCCGACGCGCTGAAGCCACGGATCGTGCCGCCGGAGGCGAGCGCCCCGCTGAAGACCTTGAACTCCGACGACGCGAACACCTCGCCGAGGTCGGCGATCTCGATCGGGATGCGCCGGTCGGGCCGGTCGGTGCCGTAGCGCAGCATCGCCTCGTCGTAGCCCAGCCGCTCGATCGGCGCCGCCACCTCGATGCCGCCGATCGCGAGCAGCTCGGGGATCAGGGCGTCGATCGTCGCGATCACGTCCTCCTCCTCGACGAACGACATCTCGACGTCGAGTTGGGTGAACTCGGGCTGGCGGTCGGCGCGCGTGTCCTCGTCTCGGAAGCAGCGGGCGATCTGGTAGTACCGCTCGAAGCCGGAGATCATCAGCAGCTGCTTGAAGATCTGCGGCGACTGCGGCAGCGCGAAGAAGCTGCCCGGCTGGGCGCGGCTCGGGACGAGGTGGTCGCGCGCGCCCTCGGGCGTCGAGCGGGTGAGGATCGGCGTCTCGACGTCGAGGAAGCCGCGCTCGTCGAGGTAGCGACGGATCGCCGACACGACGCGGTGGCGCAGCACGAGGGCCTCGGTCATCTGCGGCTTGCGCAGGTCGAGGTAGCGGTAGCGCAGGCGCAGCTCCTCGTTGACCGAGACGTCCTCGTCGATCTGGAACGGCGGCGTCTCGGCGTCGGCGAGCAGCTCGAACGACGACACCTCGAGCTCGACCTCGCCCGTCGGCATGTTCGGATTCACCGTCGCCTCGTCGCGCGCGACTACCTTGCCGGTGGCCGTGATCACGTCCTCTGAGCGCAGCCTGTGGGCGGCCTCGTGCGCCTCGGAGGCCGTCGGATGGAAGACGAGCTGCAGCAGACCCTCGCGGTCGCGCAGGTCGATGAAGATCAGCCCGCCGTGGTCGCGGCGGCGGTGCACCCAACCCGCGACGCGGATCTCGTCCCCGACCTGTCCCTTGCGGACGAGCCCGCACCAGTCGCTGCGGTAGCGGTTGGCGAACGTGTCGGCGCTCACGCGTCGACCCCCACTGCGATCCGCACGGCCTCGAGGACGTTGCTCACCTGTCGCTGCTCTCCCGTCTTCATGTCCTTCCACTCCAGTCCACCGTCGCCGACGATCGCCACGGCCTTCGCGCTGAGCCGGTCGGCGTGCTTGAGCTGGCCCTTGAGCGAGCGGCCGGCCTGCTCCACCTCCGCGCGGACACCCGCCTCGCGGAGCGCCGTCACGAGCCGGAACGCCTCGCGGCGCGTGCCGCCGTCGGCGATCGCGACGAAGACCGGCGCCGGGAAGCCTCCCAGATTGCCCTCCGATGCCAGCAGGATCCGCTCGACCCCGGCCGCCCAGCCGACGCCCGGCGTCTCCGGTCCGCCGAGCTGCCCGACGAGCCCGTCGTAGCGGCCGCCGCCGCCGACGCCGCTCTGCGCTCCGAGCTTGGCGCTGGCGAACTCGAAGACCGTGCGCGTGTAGTAGTCGAGGCCGCGCACGAGCGTCGGATCGACGTCGTAGGAGACGCCGGCGTCGTCGAGCAGCGTGCGCACCTCGGCGAAGTGGTCGGCGTCCTCGCCAGAGAGCGAGTCGAGCAGCCTCGGCGCGCCGGCCATGACCTCCTTGGTGCCCTCGTGGTCGGCGTCGAAGGCGCGCAGCGGGTTGGCGTCGATCCGGCTCGCGACGTCCTCGGAGAGCCGGCTCTCGTTGTCGCGCAGGTATCCACGCAGCTTGTCGAGGTAGGCGGCGCGGGCGTCGAGCGAGCCGAGGCTGGCGAGCTTGAGCTGGACCTCGTGGACGCCGGCCGCCTCGAGCAGCTCGGAGAGCAGCAGGATGCACTCGGCGTCGACCGACGGGTCGTCGGAGCCAAGCGCCTCGACGCCGATCTGCGAGAACTGGCGGTAGCGGCCGGCCTGGGCGCGCTCGTGGCGGAAGAACGGCCCGGCGTACCAGACCTTCACCGGCTGCGGCAGCTTGTGCATCCCGTGCTCGACGTATGCCCGCGCAACGCCGGCGGTGCCCTCCGGCCGCAGCGTCAGCGAGCGCCCGCCGCGGTCCTCGAAGGTGAACATCTCCTTGCGCACGATGTCGGTCGACTCCCCCACCCCGCGCGCGAAGAGATCGGTGTCCTCGAAGACCGGCGTCTCGAACGGCCGGTAGCCGTAGCGACCGAGCACCGACCCGGTGCGGCGCAGCAGCTCGCGGCGGCGCTGGCCGTCCTCGGGCAGCACGTCGAAGGTGCCCCGCGGGGCCTGCAGCTTCTTGGCGGCCACGTCTAGCCGGCGTACTGGCCGAGGAACGGGTTGGTGGCGCGCTCGGCGCCGATCGTCGTGATGCCCATGTGGCCCGGGTGGACCACGGTCTCGTCGGGCAGCGTGTCGGCGAGCCGGCGCAGCGTGTCCATCAGGGTCTGCGAGTCGCCGCCCGGGAGGTCGGTGCGGCCGACCGAGTCCTGGAAGAGGACGTCGCCCGAGAAGACGGCCGACTCGTCCGGGATGTGGAAGGAGACGTGGCCGGGGCTGTGGCCGGGCGTGAACAGGACGTCGATCTCGAAGCCAGCCATGTCCAGCTTCTCGCCGCCGGTCAACGTGTGCTCGGCCGAGTACGTCTCATACGGCCCGAAGCCCGGGAACGTGAAGTCGTTGATGTTCTCGAGCACGAACTTCTCGACCTCGGGGATCCAGACCTCGACGCCGGTCGCGCGCGCCACCGGCGCGACGGCTCCGACGTGGTCGAAGTGGGCATGCGTCAGCAGGATCGCCTCGAGCTTCGCCCCCATGTCGTCGAGCTCGGCGAGGATCCGGTCCGGCTCGTCACCCGGGTCGACGACGAGCGCGCGGTCGGAGCCGTCGCGGCGCAGCAGGAAGCAGTTCTCCTGGATCGGCCCGACGGTGAGCATGCGCACGTCCATGCGCCGCAGCCTACTTCCGGGCGTTGCGACGGTCTATCGCCGCGGCCTGCTTGCGGCGCTGGCGGAACTTGTAGATCGCCGAGTCGGTGGCATAGCCGAGCGGCACGTAGATCGCGAGCATCGCCACGCCGAGCAGGACGCCGGAGAGCACCGGCCGTCCGAAGCCGACGATGACCACGACCGCGAAGACGGCGGCTGCGATGGCGGCCCGGTTGAGCGAGCCGCGCCAGGTCGGCGGCTGATCGAGTCGCTCGGCACGGCGGTCGCGTGCGATCGCCTTCGCCTCCTCGCGCGTCTTCGGCCGGCCGGTGCGCCCGGCGCGGTCGATCGTCCCGGCGGGAGTTCCGCGGTGCTTGCGTGTGCGCTTTCGCTTCGTCTGGGCCATCAGGCGAGTGAGCGTAACGCGTTCTCGAGCACGTGCCGGCCCGGGCTGAAGCCGCGTAGGGACACGTCGTCCGGGAAGCCGTCGAAGGCCGCTTCGGGCGCCAGGCCGACGAGCTCGGCCTCGGCGATCGGCGCCTGCGCGCGAACCGCCGCGACGATCTTTGCGAGCGGCGTCGCGATGTGGTCGTGGACGTTGGTCGAGACCTGGGCGCGGCCGCGGTGGTCTAGGTAGAGGCCGATCGCCCGGACACCTGGGAGCCCGCCGTTCGACTCGCGGATCTCGGCGGCGATGCGTTTGGCCAGCTCGACGTCGTCCGTGGCGAGATCGACGTTGAAGGCGACGAGCGGCGGACGGGCGGCGGCGAGCACGACGCCGGCGGTCGGGTGGGCTTTCGCCGGACCGAAGTCGGGGCTGATCTCGCCATCGGCGATCCGTTGCGCTAGGCGCGTGGGACCGCCCTCACGCAGCCATGAGCGCTCACGGTGCTCCTCCTTCGTTGCCAGCTCGCCGTAGAGGATCACCGGTACCTCGAGCTCCCCACCGATCCGTGCAGCGGCGGTGATCGCCTCGGCGCAGGCGGCGCCGCGCTCGGCCTGCGAGCGGTAGACGACCGGCATCACGTCGAGCGCGCCGACGTACGGGTGGATGCCGTCGTGACCTGAGACGTCGACCGTCTCGACGACCGTTCGCGCGCCGGACACCAGTGCATCCGCGAGCACTCCCTGGGGTGCGGCCAGCGTGAAGACCGAGCGGTCGTGGTCGGGATCGGCATGCAGGTCGAGGAACCGCGCGGGGCTGAACCCCTGCTCGATCCGGCGCAGCAGCCCGAGGTCACGCCCCTCGCTCACGTTCGGAACAGCAGTCAACAGCGGGGCGCCGCTCATCGCTCCCAATCTTCCCCCAGTTGGGTCCGCGGCGTCCCGCGCTCTAGAATCCGGCTTCGCGGCTCCGTAGCTCAGCTGGTTAGAGCGCACGACTCATAATCGTGAGGTCGGTGGTTCGAGTCCACCCGGAGCTACTGCAGCACGTCGATTGCGTCGATGTAGCTCTCAAGGGTCACGGCTTCCCTGGGCCGTGACACCTCGCCGCTCGCCCAGAGATGCGCGATGCGAGCCTCCAGCGCCTCGGCATTCACGAGTCCGAGTCCTGTGGAGACACGTTCCAACGTCTCCTTCCCCAGACAGGATCGCCAGAGGTTCTCTGGCTGTTCTCGTAGGACGGCATATCGTTCCCATGAGTCTCGAAAGGCTGCGCGTCGGCGCGAGGCTTCAGGTCTGTCGATGTCCGGCATCGCATCTACCACCGCGATAAGCAGCGTCTCATCGGTTGACAACTCGCTCCACGACGCCGCGTGGAGCGTGCCCCGAGCCGCGCCTAGTACCTCCGTATCCCAAGCAGCCAGATGGGTTGTTCGGTGCCATATCCACCGGCCAGCTTGCTCGTCTGAAGCCTTGACGAGAACTGTCTCAGCGTGTGATTCGTCATACCCACCCTGGATGGCAACCGATTGGAGCGAGGCGAGGTCTAGAAAGAAGTTTTTCGACTTCGTGTACTGGCAATACGCACACGCCATAGTCGGTCTCAAGGCGCGAAACTTCTTGATCCGTACGGAAGTCGCGATCAATAAGTCCACCTACCCGGAGCTGCTCCTCCTCGGAAGCTAGGGCGCGCAATCCATCGAGGCGGCGAAGAACCTCTTGACACCCTCCGCTCTCGATGAAGCGATCGGTCGCAGGGGCTTCTAGTAGGCGCGCAAAGCGCTGCCGCTCCCGGCCGGGACGTTCGCCCTCTATTAGCAGGAATCGCGAACGAGCTACCGAAAATGCCGGGCTTCCAAGCTGACCGGCAAGCGTCTTGAGTGCTGGCCGGGTACCCATGGGAGCGACAGACGTGACGCGGCGCGTCTCATCCCGCTCGAAGACGAGCGTCGACCCAAGGCCAGCCACCTCGGCGGCCTCGAGCGCGTGGGTCGCTATCCACGCTTGACCCGCGCCGATGGCATCCTGCAGATAGCTCAACCATCCTCGGAGGAGCTCTGAATTGAGATGAAGCTCGGGTTCGTCGAGGAGAAAGAGACCGTCTCTCATTCCAAATCGTTCGACTTGACCGACCAGAAACGCTAACTCCCGCTCTCCCCCGCTCAACTCTTCATAGGGAAGCTCTACGCCAGCACTGTCGAAAATCAATTCGCGCTGACGGTGATCAATTCGAACGAACCTCAAATGAGGCAAGACCTTTTGTAATGCTTTCGCGTAGTTGCCCATAAACTCGACGGGTGGCTCCATCGAATCTTCGCCGCGCCCGCGCGCAGCTAAGCCCTTGTCATAGAGCTGGTCACGTTGTCGCTGTTGTTCGCCGAGCAACGCACGAACCCACTGCACGTAAAGGTTCTGCGTGAGAAGCGCTGCTTGATTGCGCCTCCACTGCGGCGCGTCCGGATCCTCTCGGGCCAGACCTGGTAGCTCCTCTTCTCTCACCCGAGCCGGCGGGAAGACACGCTCAGCGTCGAGATACAAATGCATTACCTCGTTGCGCCGTGCGAGGCCAGCAACCAAGGCTCGTGCGAACTGAACGGCGCGCGGCACATCGGTTATTCCCCCTGCATATGCGCGCCAGGCATGCACGTAGTTGGGGGCAGTATCGGCGCTGTACGGACCCTCGAAGAGCTCGCGCGGCTCTCCGCAAACACCTCTCGCGTCGAAGGTCAGGGTGCCGTCCCACTCGCCGACGTGCGCACGAAGCTCCTCGGTCGGCTGCGTGTTAGCCGTCAGGATTTCGTAGGCGAGCCCAACTCGTAAAGTCAAGGACACATCAAATGGCTCGCGCCGCGTCTCCGGTAAGGGGCGCCTGGCTACCGGCGGTTGCGAAACAAGACCGAGATGGTTCGCCGCGTAGGTGATCAGCTCTACCAATGAGCTCTTCCCTGACCCGTTCTCACCCACCAGGCAGAGGAAATCAGTGTTGTCGTCGAGGTCGATAGCCACATCGACGAGGTTCCGCCACTTCCCGATCCGGATCGCACTAATTCTCATGGCAACGCGAATCTATCGACAGCGTCCGATGGCTCAATCCACCCTTAGCTACTACGTCGCGAACGGCTGCGCGCCCTCCGGTCGGGTCGAGAAGGCGAGGCGCCAGTCCTCACGTGGCTCGCCGTCGATCGTGTAGCGGCACTCGAGGTCCGATCCGGGAGGCAGCTGGAGCGGCCCGTTGTTGAAGGCGAAGGGCATGCTGAGCGTGGCGCCCGGCCGCGTTCCGGGCGGGCGTCCGACCTCGAACTTCGCCTCGATGAAGAAAGGCGCGTCGCCCTCGGGGGTCGGCACCATGACGGGGTTGCCGTCGAGGTCGATTATCTCGAAGCGCAGCACGTGCTCCTCGTCGGTCAGGTGCCACGGGACCTCCACGATCCCGGCCAGCGCGAACGGCGAAGGCTGCGGCCCGGTGACCGTCCATCCGCCGCCCATCACGTAGAGCTTGCCCTCGGCGACCTGCGCCGAGTCGGCGAGCATCATGGTGACCTTCATGCCCCGATTGGGATCTATGTCGATCGGTCCTGTCACGCGAGTCCCCTCCCTCGACCCTTGCGGGCCTTCGCTGGTGTCGACCAAATCTGACACGCCAGACGGGCCGCAGGCAAGGATCTCGCTACGGCGCAGTCAGCCGTCCGACGAGCGCGGCGAAGAAGTCCTTGCGCGTGACGATGCCCTTGACGTGCCGGTCGGAGTCCACGACCGGCACGATCAGGACGCGGTGGTGGAGGAACGTCTCGGCGAGGCCTGCGTCGGAGTGGTCCTCGTCGACGTCGACGTGCTCGCTGTTGCAGTGCTTCCCGACCGGATCGGCGAGGCCGGCCGAGCGCTTCTCGATGTCGTCGTCGAGCGAGTGCGGGACGAAGCCGGCGTACCCGAGCTCGCCGAGGTAGCCCGGGAAGACGGCGGCGACGAACTCGCGCTCGCCGAAGATCCCGCAGTAACGGCCGTCCTCGTTGACCACCGGCAGGGCCGGTAGGCCTTGCTCGACGAGAGTCTGGGCCGCCTCACCGACCGACTGCTCGGAGCGGAGGATCGGCACCTCGCGGAGCAGATCGTCGCTTAGCGTCCGCGGCATGCCAGGATCGTAACGGCGACATGCGCGTCCACACGCTCGTCCGAGAGCAGCTCCTCCCCCTCCCGCCCGACGAGGTCTTCCCGTTCTTCGCGAACGCGTTCAACCTCGACGCGATCACGCCGCCGCTGCTGCGCTTCCGCGTCGTAACCGCGGCCCGTGGAGATGCGCGCCGGGACGATCCTCCAGCCGCGCGACGCCTGCGCGCGGAGCTCGCTGGACCGGTCGCCACAATGCTTCAGTAAGTAAAGTATCGGGCTGATGCGCGTCTTTCGTCGTCTGCTCGGCTTCCTCTCGCCCTACAAGAAGGGCGTAGCGGCGTCGTTGCTGCTGGCGGTCGCGGCGATGGGCACGGGCGTGCTGATCCCGGCCCTGATCGGCCAGACGATCGACGACCTGGACGAGCACGGCGGCGACTCGCTCGAGACGCTCGTGCTGGCGCTGATCGGCGCCGGACTGCTGCGGCTGCTGTTCAGCGTCGTGCGACGGCTGGTGGCCGGCCGCGTGTCGCTCGGCGTCGAGTTCGACCTGCGCAACCTGATGTACCACCACCTGCAGTCGCTCGAGCTCGGCTTCTTCGACTCGCAGCAGACCGGGCAGCTGATGTCGCGCGCGACGGTCGACCTGCAAGCGGTCCGCTTCTTCCTCGGCTACGGGCTGATCTTCATGTTGCAGTCGGTGGTCACGATCCTGATCGCGGCGACGGTGATGATCGTGGTCAACCCCTTGCTCGCACTCGTTGCGCTCGCGCCGATGCCGTGGGTCATCTGGGTCGCGTTCCGCTACGGCAAGCTCAACCGGCCGGCGTCTCAGGAGGTCCAGCAGCGGATCGCCGAGCTGACCGCCGAGGCTGAGGAGAACGTCTCGGGCATACGCGTGGTGAAGGGGTTCGCGCAGGAGGCCCGGCAGCTGCGGCGCTTCGAGCACGCGGTCGGGCGCGTCTTCGACCAGTCGATGCTCTCGACCCGCCTGCGGGCCTTCTACAACCCGTACATCGGCTTCCTGCCGCAGCTCGGGCTCGCGGCGATCCTGATCGTCGGGGGCAACCAGGCGATCAACGGGACGATCACGACCGGCGAGTTCGTCGCGTTCTACGGCTATGTCCTCATGCTCACCGGCCCGATGCGCTGGCTCGGCATGTCGCTCGGAATGGCACAGCGCGCGGTCGCCTCCGGCACGCGCGTGTTCGAGATCCTCGACCGGGAGGCGCGGCTCACGTCTCCACCGGATGCGCCGCCGCTGCCGGCCGGCGGGGGACGCGTCGAGATGCGCGGCGTGACCTTCGCCTACGAGGGCGCCGAGCGACCCGTGCTGCGCGGCATCGACCTCGACGTCACGGCAGGCAGCACGGTGGCGCTCGTCGGCGGCACCGGCGCCGGCAAGACGACGCTCGTGACGCTGATCCCGCGCCTCTACGACCCGCGGGAGGGCACCGTGCTGGTCGACGGCGTCGACGTGCGCTCGGTCGAGATGAGCTCGCTGCGGCGCGAGATCGCCTTCGTCTCCGACGACGCCTTCCTCTTCTCCGCCAGCCTGCGGGACAACATCGCCTACGCACGGCCCGACGCGAGCGACGAGGAGGTCGACCGGGCGGCCCGGCGCGCCGGCTTGGCCGAGGTGGTCGCCGAGCTACCCGAGGGCTACGCCACGCGCGTCGGCGAGCGCGGCCTGACGCTCTCCGGCGGTCAGCGCCAGCGCGTCGCGATCGCCCGGGCGCTGCTCGCCGAGCCGCGGATCCTGATCCTCGACGACGCCACGTCGAGCGTCGATGCGACCACCGAGAACCTGATCAAGGACGCGCTGCGCGAGGTGATGGAGGGACGCACTACGTTCGTCATCGCCCACCGGCTCTCGACGATCGCGCTCGCCGACGAGGTCGTCGTGCTCGAGGAGGGCGAGATAGTGGCCCAGGGCAGCCACGACGAGCTCGTCGAGGCGTCGCCGCTGTACGCCGAGATCGCCGAGCGCGGGCTGCCCGACCAGGTCTTCCTCAACCGCAACGACGAGGAGCGCGAGGTAGCAGGTTTATGACGCGCTTCCAAGGAGTCTGGGCCATTCTGCGCGGCGAGCGCGGTCGGACGCGCAAGCTCGGCAAGCTGCTCGTGCTGCTGCGTCCGTACCGCGGCCGGGTGATCCTGATGTTCGTCGCACTGCTGCTCGCTACCGCCGCCGCGCTTGCGCCGCCCTACCTGCTCGGCCGGGCGATCGACGATGGCGTCAAGGCCAAGGACCTCAGCTTCCTGACGTGGGTGACGATCGCCTTCCTGCTCGCCGCAGGGGTCAACTTCGCCGCGACCTACGCCCAGACCTATCTGACGAACTGGGTCGGTCAGCGCGCGCTCGCCGACCTGCGGCGACGGATCTTCTCCCACCTCCAGACGCTCTCGATCGGCTTCTACTCGCGCAACCGCTCCGGCGTGCTGATCTCGCGGATGACCAACGACGTGCAGGCGCTCGACTCGCTCGTCACCGACGGGATCGTGACGCTGTTCGCGGCCTCGCTGACGCTCATCCTGACCGCCGGGATCCTCGTCTTCCTCGATCCCGGCCTGGCGCTCGTGACCTTCCTCGTCTTCCCGGTGCTGGCGATCGGCAGCGTGGCGTTCCGGATCGCCTCCGCCGGGGCCTACCGACTGACGCGCGAGAAGATCGCGCTCGTGACGGCCTACCTCCAGGAGACGATCTCCGGCGTGCGCGTCGTGCGCGCCTTCGGCCAGGAGCCGCGCCATGAGGCGCAGTTCAGCGGACTCAACGACGAGAACCGCGGGGCGAACATGAAGACGGTCTACCTCAACGCCGCCTACTTCCCGGCCGTCGAGATGCTCTCCGCCGTGGCGACCGGCGCGATCCTCCTCTACGGCGGCAACCAGGTGCTCGACGACGCGCTGACGATCGGCGTCCTGACGTCGTTCGTCTTCTACCTGCAGAGCTTCTTCGACCCGATCCAGCAGCTCTCTCAGCTCTACACGACCTACCAGGCCGGGATGGCGGCGCTCGACAAGATCTTCGACCTGCTCGACGAGGAGCCGGAGGTGCGCGACGCCGAGACCGCGATCGACCTGCCGCAGATCAAGGGCACGATCGAGTTCGACGACGTGACGTTCGGCTACGGCGACACTGGCGCACTGGCGCTCGACCACGTGTCGCTGAGCGTTCCCCCCGGGCAGACGGTGGCGCTCGTCGGAGCGACCGGCGCCGGCAAGTCGACGCTCGCCAAGCTCGTCGCCCGCTTCTACGACCCGAACGAGGGCCGCGTGCTGATCGATGGTCACGATCTCCGCGACGTGCGCGAGCGATCGTTGCGCGAGCAGCTCGGGATCGTGCCGCAGGAGAGCTTCCTCTTCTCGGGGACGATTCGCGACAACATCGCCTTCGGCAGCCCCGATGCCGAGCAGGACGACGTCGAGGCAGCAGCCAAGGCGGTCGGCGCGCACGAGTTCATCGAGCGGCTGCCCGAGGGCTACGACACCGAGGTCGGCGAGCGCGGCGGCCAGCTCTCCGCCGGGCAGCGCCAACTCGTCGCCTTCGCGCGTGCCGCGGCGGCCGACCCGCGCATCCTGATCCTCGACGAGGCGACATCGAACGTCGACGTCCACACCGAGGCGGGGATCGAGCGCGGCCTGCGTCGCCTGCTCGCCGGGCGCACCGCGATCGTCATTGCTCACCGGCTGTCGACGATCCGCGACGCCGGGCGCATCGTCGTGCTCGACCATGGTCGTGTGGCCGAGCAGGGAACCCATGAGGAGCTACTGACGGCCGGCGGCGCTTACGCGCGGCTTTACCGCGACTGGGCCGAGCAGGCGGCCGCCTGAACTGGGCGAGCGGCTCCGGTTAAGCTCGCCGCATGCCCAAGTCGGTACTGATCCTCGGCGCCGGGTTCGGAGGCTTGGAGCTCGCGACGACGCTGTCCGAGGAGCTCGGCGACGACGTCGAGGTGACGCTCGTCGACAAGAACGACGCCTTCGTCTTCGGTTACTCCAAGCTCGACGTGCTGTTCCGGCGCGAGACGCTCGACGCGGTCCGACTGCCGTATGCGGACATCGCGAAGCCCGGCGTGCGGTTCCTGCAGGAGACGGTCACGTCAATCGACCCCGAGGTGCGACGCGTCACCACCGACGCGGGCACCCACGAGGCGGACGTGCTCGTGATCGCGCTCGGCGCCGACTACGACATGGACGCGACGCCGGGCCTCGCGGAGGGCGGCAACGAGTTCTACTCCGTCGCCGGCGCGCAGCGCCTCGCTCCCAAGGTGGCCGAGTTCTCGTCGGGGCATGTGGTGATCGGCGTTTGCGGCGCTCCCTTCAAGTGCCCGCCGGCGCCGAGCGAGTGTGCGCTGCTGCTCCACGACGCGCTGGTCGAGCGCGGCGTTCGCGACCGCTGCCGCATCACATACGCGATTCCCTTCGCCACTCCGGTCCCACCGTCGCCCGAGACGTCGGCTGCGCTCATCGAGGCGTTCGAGGAGCGTGACATCGAGCTGCTGCGCGCAAGTCGCGTGAAGTCGATCGACCCGGCGCGCAGCGTCGCGGTGTTGGAGGAGGATCGCGAGCTCCCGTTCGACCTCTTCCTCGGCGTGCCGAAGCACCGGGCGCCAGACGTCGTGATCGAGAGCGGGATGACCGAGAACGGATACATACCGGTCGACTCGCACACGCTCGAGACGCGCTTCCCGGGCGTGTACGCGGTCGGTGACGTCGCGACGGTCGGAGTGCCGAAGGCCGGCGTGTTCGCCGAGGGCGCCGCCCGCACCGTCGCCCAGAACCTGATCGCCGAGCACCGGCGTGACGCGCAGGACGCCAGCTACGGCGGCAAGGGCTCCTGCTACATCGAGTTCGGCCAAGGTCGCGTCGGCCGCGTCGACGTCGAGTTCCTCTCGGGCCCCAAGCCGACCGGCACCTACCACGCACCCTCTGAGGCTCTCGTCGCCGAGAAGGACCACTTCGGCTCTAGCCGCCGAGCCCGCTGGTTCGGCAGCTGACCGCTCAGCAGGCGACGCCGCGCACCGGCAGCCGCTTGCGCCGCACGTTGAGCGTCCAGCTCGCCCCGTCCGGAAGACGAGGCCTACCCCAGTTCTTGCGCGCGAAGTTCGGCGTCTGGCTGTGGCAGTTGCCGCACAGGAACTGCAGGTTCTCGAGCCGGTTGTCGTCCCCGTCGCCGTTGACGTGGTGGAGCGCCAATGGCAGCGGCTTCCCACGCCATTCCGACAACCCGCACTCCTCGCACCGCTCCTCCTTCAGACCCGCCGCAAGCAACCGGCGCTTCAAGTGGCTCCGCGCGACCCGTCGCCCTTTGACGAGGTAAGCCTCGAGCGGCGCGGCCGGTGGACGCGTGACGAGGTCGCCGCGCTGGTGCGCCTTGTGCCACGTACGCGAGGTGAATCCAAACCGTGCCATGCACTCGCGCGCGGTATGACCGCGGTCGTGGTAGCGCTGAACTTCGTCCCAGTCATAGCGGCGCGTGCATGCGACGCGGCGCGGGACCCCCAACTCAGCGGCGTGTTGGGAAACCGCTGATGGAGTGATACCCAACGAGCGAGCGATCTCGGCTTGAGTCATTCCCGCCTGGAGAAGCTGCACGACCTGACGACGGGTGCGTCCAGGCTCGCGGAGGTTCGGGCGAAGGACGATGTCGCCGCGCATGGCCGCCTTGTCCCACGCGCCGGTGGAGAAGCCGAACTCCCGCCTGCACTCCGCCGGGGAATGCCCGTCCTCGTAGAACGTTCGAATCTCCTGCCAGTCATAGGAGCGAGCCATGATGCATATATACTAGGGCGCGGGCCGGACAGAAACGCACGCCCATGATGGATATTCTCAGGTGGTCCCAAGCGCCTTGGGGGGTCGTCTAATCGGCAAGACGCCAGCCTCTGGAGCTGGTTATCGGGGTTCGAGTCCCTGCCCCCCAGTCGTGTGCTGCCTTTAGGCAGCACTCCCTACAGGTGGTCGAGCGCGACTGTCTCGCTGGCGAGAGCCGCCCGATCCGGAGTGGCCTTGTCGCGAATGAACGCACGGGCGGCGTCCAGGTCGTCCGAGCGACCGACGGTCAGCGCGGCGGTCACGACGCCGTCCTCGCCGACGTAGAAGGCCGTGAAGTCGCCGTCCCCGAGCGAGCCGCGGATCACCGGCTCGCCGCTGCCCGGACCGACGTACTCCATCGACGCCCAGTCGGCCAGGTCGCTGAAGAAGTAGGGGATCTCCTCGTGGGCGACGTCGCGGCCGAGCATGTTCAGCGCGACGGTCTTGCCGTGGTTGAGGGCGACGTCCCAGTGCTCGACACGCAGGCGGCTGCCGTGGACGACGCTGTCGTACTCGCACATGTCGCCGGCGGCGTAGATGCCGGGCGCCGAGGTCTCGAGCCGCGAGGAGCATGCCACTCCCCCGCTCTCGCCGATCTCGAGCTTCGCCTGGCGAGCGAGCATCACGTCCGGCATCACGCCGGCGCCGATCACCACGACGTCCGCATCGAGCTCCAAGCCACCCTTGCTGATCACGCGCTTGACCTTGCCGTCGGCGCCCTCGAAGCGCTCGAGCTCGTCGCCGCCATGGATCTCGACGCCATGCCGCTCGAGCACGCCTTGGAAGTACCCGCCGATCTGCTTGCCGAACTGGCGGTCGAAGGTGACCTCCTCCTGCATCAGGATCGTGCACTGCACGTCGAAGGCGGAGGTCAACGAGGCCGCGACCTCGCAGCCGATGTAGGACCCGCCGATCATCACCACGCGGTGCGCGCTCTCGACGTCGGCACGGATCGCGTCGGAGTTGCCGAAGGCGCGCAGGTAGTGGATGCCCTCGAGGTCGCCGCCCTCGGCGCGCAGCCGACGGACGTTCGCGCCCGTGGCGAGCAGCGCCTTGCCGAAGCGCACCTCGTCCTTGTTCGAGAGCGTCGCCACGCGCGTCTCGGTGTCGAGCTGCATCACGCTCGTGCGCGCCATCACGTCGATCCGCTGCTCGGCCCACCACTCGGCCGGGCGAAACAGCGCGTCGTCCTTGGACTCCTTGCCCGACAGGTAGCCCTTGGACAGCGGCGGCCGGTCGTACGGCAGGTCGGGCTCGCGTCCGACGAGCAGGATCGATCCGTCGGCGCCCTCCTCGCGCAGCCAGCGGGCGCAGCTGGCCGCCGCGATGCCGCCACCGATCAGCAGGTAGTCGACCTCGCGCGGCGCCACGGCCGGCTCAGGCGGCCTCAGAGCGGCCCACGAAGCGCGACGTCACGGCGTCCTCGAGCCCGATGTCGAGTACGAGCAGCACCTCGTCGCCCGCCTTGATCACCGAGTCGCCGATCGGCACGAAGCCGCCGCGGTCGCGCAGGATCGAGATCACGAGCGAGCCGTCCGGCAAGCCCAGGTCGGCCACCTTGCAGCCGTCGGCCGGCGAGCCGTCGCCGACCTCCATCTCGATGATCTCGAGCCGCTCCTCCTTGAGGTCGAGCAGATGGACGAGCCCGTACTTGGGCACCTCGTGCTCGATCAGGCGAAGGATCAGGTCGGTCGCGGAGACCGCCGGCTTGATGCCGAGCAGCTCGAAGTGCTGGAGGTTGCGCGGGTTGTTGCAGCGCGCGACGACGCGCTCGACGCCGTACTTCTCGGTCGCCATCTGGCAAATCAGGATGTTGTCCTCGTCGTCGCCGGTGACCGCGACCACGAGGTCGGCGCGCTCGATCCCGGCGCGCTCGAGCACCCACAGCTCGGTTCCGTCGCCGTATTGGATCGCGTGCTCGAGCTCCTCCTCGACGGTCTCGTAACGGCGACGGCTAGCCTCGATGACCGTCACCTCGTGTCCCTTGTCGATCAGCTCGCGCGCGAGGTTCCAGCCGACCTTGCCGGCGCCGACGACCAGCGCGTACACCTTGCCCGCTCCGTCCATGTCAGCCGGCTACGCCCTCGAAGCGGATCTGGCCACGAACGGCGGCTTCGAGCAGCTCGATCGCGGTCTGCGTCGGACAGATCGTCTGGAGCCCCTGCTCGGCGTACCACTTGGCCCGGCCCGGATCGAGCACGCGCACGACCACGCGGTCGACATCGAAGCGGCGCTGAGCGATCTGGGCGATCACGAGGTTGGTGTTGTCACCGTCGGTCGAGGCGACGAAGGCGTCTGCCTGCTCGACTCCCGCCTGCAGTAGCGCGTCGATCTCGAGCGCGGTGCCTACGGTGAAGGAGCCGCCCTGGTCCTCCCAGCTCAGCTCCTGTCCACGGTTGAGCAGCGCGATCGCCTCGGGGTTCTCGTCGAGCACGGACACCTGGTGGCCGTCGGCGAGCATCGACTTGGCGATCGACGACCCAACTCGGCCACAGCCGACGATCAAAACGAACATAGGGCGCACAATAGCGCTGTATGGCTAGGGCGAGACCGGCTCGCGACCTGCCGTCGGATGGTCCTCGGAACGCTCGATCGTCTCATCCGGGGGCGCCGTGAGGATGACCTTGCAGGGTGCCTTCTCGATCACGTAGCGGGTGAGCTCGCCCGAGAAGCGGTCAGACCCCATCGCCAGCCCACCGAGCGCCGCGCCACCGCGAATCCGCGTCGGCGCCTCGGCCGCGAGCACGATCGCCTCCACGCCGCGCCGCTTCGCCTCCGCGACGATCGCCGCGCCGATCGAGCGCCCGCGCACCATCGCGGTCGCGACCTCGACTCCCGCGTACTCCTCGCCGACGCTCTTCGCCCGCGCGAGCGCCTTCTTCGCCTCCATCACGCGCTCCTCCGGCACGCGCGCGTCGATCGGCAGCGACATCGGCATCTGGAACACCCAGACCGCCTCGAGCATCGCGCCGCTCTCGCCCTCCTCCGCACGCTCTGTCGCCAGCCGGCCAGCCGTGCCGACGATGTCGTCGTCCAGCTCGCCACCGAACACCGGCACGAGGATGCTGCCGTACTCGATGTCACGCGAGCGGCGCAGCACGGCCTCCGGCAGCGTCACGCGCTTGGTGACCGGCTTGCCCTGACTGACGCGGTAGGCCACGTACATCGCGATCCCGCCGAGCATCCAGCCGCCGCCGACGAGGCGGGCGCCCTCATGGAAGACCGCGACGATGACGAACGAGATCGAGCCGAAGAACGCTCCGAGGGCGCTTGGGATCGGGATCGACCCGCCACGCACCCGGATGCTCAGGGGAACTCGGAACGCCCGTGGACGGTCCGGCTCGCGGAAGCGCAGCACGACCACGGACAGGTGCGCCATCGTGAACGCGATCGTCCCGCCGAAGGCGAAGATCCCGGCGAGCAGGTGGATGTCGTTGGGGATCGTCAGCGCGAAGGCGGCGACGGTGAACAGCGCGATTGCTACATAAGGCGTGCCCCAGTCACGATGCAGGCGCGACACGATGCTCGGCAGCTGGCGGTTGGTGCCGAGCGAGTAGGCGAGCCGGCCGATGCCGAGCATCTGGCCGTTGACGGCCTGGATCAGGACCAGGGCGGCGACCGCCGCGACGACGTAGCGCATGACATCCGACAGCCATGCGGGCTCGAGCTGGTCAGCCACCCCGATCACCGGCGCGCGCAGGTACTCACCGCTCAGGGCCGTCGCCCCGTTCTCCACCGGAACCGTCAGGATCGCGACGAAGGACATGCCGACGAACAGGACGAGCATGCCACCGGCGGCGACGAACACGACGCGCTTCAGTGCCCGCTTCCCGACTCGCAGCTCGCCGGCCAGGCCCGACGCCGACTCGATCCCGGCGAGCGCGGCGCTGGCGATGATCACGCCGAAGCCGAAGTCGTCCCACTGCGTCGCGTCGCCGAGATCGATCGAGTCGATCAGGCCACCGACGTCATGGTGGGTCCGCAGCCCCGCGACGACGAGCACGACGAACAGCAGCGCGCTGAGCATGATCAGCCGCAGGACGAAGTGATATCGGTCGGCCGTCTGCCCGCGGATGTTGCTCCAGGCGACCCAGAGCAGAACCGCCCCGGCGATCCCGAGCTCGAGCCCCTGCCCGCCGATCTCTCCCCAGAACACCTCGAGGTAGCCCGACACAGCCAGCGAGCCGAGCGCCATGACGATCAGGAAGTCGAGCAGGATCGCCCAGCCGGTGATGAAGCTCCAGAGCTCGTTGAAGGCGTAGCGGGCGAAGGTCGACGCGCCGCCGCGCTCGGGATGCAGCGAGCTGCCCTCGACGTAGGTGAGGACGGTCAGGACGAAGAAGACGCCGGAGAAGAGGAAGGCGAGCGGGGTCAGCGCGTTCGCCTCCCCGGCGACGATCCCGAGCGCGAAGAAGACCGATGAGCCGACCGAGCCAGCGGCGATCGCGAACAGCGCCGGAGCGCCGAGCCCGCGCTCGATCCGCGCCTCGGCCTCGCCACCCCGCTTCAAGCGCGCGCGGACGTTGGCCTGCAGGCCGCGGCCGTCCTCGCTCGACCCCCGACCGTCCCGGCTCATCGCTCGGGTTCGGCCTCCGCCGGACGTGCGAGCCAGAACCGGGCCGCACCGAGCACGGCGAACATGACGCCGACGATCACGCCGATCGCCAACGGACCCCCACCGCGAGCGAGCGTGCTGACGACCATCACCAGCCCGACGACGCAGAGCAGCAAGCTCAGCGCGCGCTGAGTCATCGCGTAGGTGCCCGCTGCGTTCACACAGCCGATGCTACGCCGCAACTCGCACGGGCGCTGCCGGAGACGAGTCGATGATGACCCGGCAGGGACGGTCCGCGAGCACCGTCTCGAGCGTCCGGCCGAACACCGACGAGCCGGTGCGCTTCGGCGGAAGCGACATCACGATCGCCCGCGCGCGGATCTCCTGCGCCTCGAGCACGATCCGCCGGCCCGCCTCGCCGGCGCGGACCTTCTCCCAGTGGCCCGTCACCCTCCGGCCACCGCGCAGCCGCGCCGAGTCGATCGCCTGCTGGGCGAGCGCCTCGGACTCGGGCATCCGCGCGGCGATCGGCAGGTTGGCCGGCACGGTGATCGTCACGAGTATGTGGATGCCGCGTCGACGCCGCGCCGCCAGCTTCGCCGCCGTGGCGACCGCCTCAGCCGAGTAGCCGCCGTCCTCGAACGCCACCAACACCGACTTGTACTCGACCTCGTGCTCGACGGCGGGCAGCGGAACGACGATCTTCGCCGTGTCGGTCAACGTCAGCCCCTGGTTGCGCCGGTAGAGCACATAGCTCACGACGCCGGCCACCATCCACATCGTTCCCGCGACGAGCGTCGCGAGATTGAGCGCGTTGACGACGAAGAACGCGAGCGTCGTGCCGGTCCCACCGAGGATCGCGTAGAGCGGCAGCGAATGGCCGCGGATCCGGATGTTGCCGCGACCCTGCCACGGCCGCTCCTTGTCCGGCTCGCTGACCCGCAGCTTGAGCACCGCGAGGTGCGCCATCGAGAAGGACAGCATCGCCCCGAACGCGTAGATCGTCCCAAGGAAGTCAGCCTGGCCGGGGATGATCGTGACGCAGGCAATCAGGCTGAAGATCCCGATCGCGACGTACGGCGTGCGGTACTTCGGGTGCAGCGCCCGCAGGCCCTCGGGCAGCTGGCGGTGCTGGCCCATCGAGTAGGTGAGCCGCGACACGCCGATCAGCCCGGCGTTCGTCGCAATGAAGAGGATCGTCGCCGCCAGCAGGCCGACGTAGACCTCCGCGGGACCCTGCAAGCTGCCGAGGTCCATGTTCTGCACCACGCCGAGCACCGGGTCGTCGGCGAAGCCGCCCTCCTCCTTCGGCAGCGCCAGCTTCGTCGTCCCGTCGACCACCGGCAGCGCCGACAGCGCGACCGCTGGCAGGAACGCGTAGATCGTCACCACCGCCGCGACCACAGCGCCCATCCCGCGCGGGATCGTCTTGCCGTAGTCCTTGGCCTCCTCGGCCATGTTCGAGATCGTCTCGATGCCCGTGTACGCGACCATCCCGACCGGGATCGCGATCAGGAAGTCGCCGAGCTCCGGATAGGTGCCGAAGTCGACGTTCTCGATGAGCGTCTCCGGCGAGAGCACCAGGAACATCCCGACCACCACCAGCAGCACCTGGGTGAAGAAGTCGGCGAGCGCCAGGAAGATGTTCAGCTTCGCCGACTCCTGAACGCCGACCACGTTCAGGATCGCCAGCACGATCACCACGCCGATCCCGAAGAAGATGTCCCCCGGGGACTCGCCCAGCGGCGCCCAGAACACCCCGAGGTAGTGCGGCACGAAGAAGGCCGAGATCGCGACCGTGATGATGTAGTTGAGCATCTGGCCCCAGGCCGCGAAGAAGGACCAGAACTCGTTGAACGCGCGTCTTGCGAACGACGACGAGCCGCCAGCCTCCGGGTACATCGTGGTGGCCTCGGTGTAAGTGGCGGCGGTGCAGACGAAGATCACGCCGGCGATCAGGAATACGACCGGCGTCATGCCGAGCGCGAAGACCGCGACGAGGCCGAGCGCGTAGTAGATCGAGCTGCCTACGTTGCCGTAGGCCGTGCTGAAGAGGGCGCCCGTGCCCAGGACGCGCTCCAGCCCGACGACCTTCGGTCTCCACTCGGCCACGGCGGGGAACGGTACTCCGGTGCTGCGGCGCTAGGGGCGGTGGTGGACCGGCTAGGGCTGGGCGCTGCTGGCCGCGGGTCCTGTCTCTCGATGTGTGGTTTGGGTGCTCGGCTCCGCTGGCGACTTCGCCCCGTCCCTGGCGCGTTTGAGGTGCAGGGCTCTTGCGTGGTCAGACGGGAGGGGCTTCGCGCCTAGCTGCGCCTGCGCGCCCAAATCAACATCGGAGCCACCCGCGGGTGGAGCGTCGGGGCCGCCGTCTCTGCGTGATGCGCTGCGTACGGAGATCCGTGGTTCGTTGACGTTTAGCAGGGGGTTCGGGCGACCTGGGCCCCTTCGAAAGGGCACTGCATTTGGTCTCGCGCATGTTTGCGCCCAGTTATACGGGAGGTATCGTCTTGTACGTGGCAGCTGAGCAACTCGATCTGACGATCGTCTATGAGAACGCCGAGGATGGGTGGATCGTCGCGACGATTCCCGAGATTCCCGGCGCCTTCAGCCAAGGTCGCACACGCGATGAGGCTCGTTCGAACGTGATCGACGCTCTGCGGCTCATGCTCACACCCGAGCCCTCCGAGGACGACGGGCGTGAGCGCGAGCGGCTGCATCTAACCGTCGCCGCGTGAAGCGCCGCGCACTGGAGCGCCACCTACGCGCTCACGGCTGCCGTCAGATCGACGAGGGTGGCAACCACACACGTTGGCGCGGTCCTGACGGCGCCCGGTCGGTGCTTCCACTCCACCGCGAGATCCCTCACACGCTTGTGCGGAAGATCTGCGATCAACTCGATATCGACATCCCCCGTGGCCCTCGCTAGAACTCCATCATGGAGCTGCCGGTGCTCGAAGGAGAACGAACCAGGCTTCAACCGCTGACCGACGCGGACGTCGAGACCCTGCTCCCTGCCGTCTACGAGCCCGGCATCGCCGAGTGGTGGGGCGACACCAGCGATCCGAACTACCAGCGAGAGGGCTTCCGCAACGACGGCTCGGCCTTCGCCATCTACGTCGGCGACCAGCTGGCCGGCTGGCTCGCCTTCCACGAGGAGCGTGAGCCCGACTATCCGAACGTCGCCCTCGACATCATGCTCCTGCCCGACTTCCAGGGCCAGGGTCTCGGTCCTGATGCCCTCCGCGCCGCCATCCGGTGGTTCGTGGACGAGCGTGGCCACCATCGCTTCACGATCGACCCGACGCTCGAGAACGAGCGTGCCATCTCTGCCTACACAGCCGTTGGCTTCAAGTCCGTCGGCGTCCTTCGCAAGCACGAGCGCGCGCCCGACGGACGCTGGCGCGACGGTCTGCTGATGGACCTGCTGGCGGAGGACATCTCCTAAGTCCTCGGCTCGACAAGCAGGGCATCCGCCACGGCCAGCGTCGTGCCCTCGCTTGTCAGTACCGCCGCCCCCGCGCGCAGCTTGCGCCCATCGCGCTCGATCGGCCACGCGACGACGACGTGCTCCTCGCCCGCGACGACCGGCACATCGATCCGGACCGAGAACCGAGCTAGGAAGCTCAGCACGAGATCCTCGTCGATGTAGGAGGCGAAGTAGGTGGGACAGTCGAGAACGGACCAGACCAGCTCATGCCTCACCTCTCCCCCGTTGCCAGCCGCCGATGCAGGCGGCGTCCAGGTGGAAGCGACGACGTCGCGGCCGTCGACCTTGCCAGCGAACACCCCGTACGAGTCCTCTCGCGCTCGCCCACAGACGAAGCAGTGCCGAAACGGCCCCGTGTCGAGGCCCCGGTACTTCTCCATCGCCGCTCGAGCCTCATCAACGCTCACAGGCGCCGGCACCTCGATGTCGACTGGGTCTGACGAACGCCCCTCCGCGATCAACCTCTCACCATCTACCACCCGCACCGAGCCGTCTTGCTCGCGGAGCACCTCCATCGGCCTCTCCAACGGCACCGGACTCCGCAAGCTCACCACCGCCGGCCCCTCCACGAAGCTCGCCACCACCCCCGAGCAGTAGCCCCCATTCCCACTGTCCAACGGTCCGTTGAACTCTCGCGGAATGACGATCGTCTGCGCCACAGCCCGACTATCTCACGGACGCTCCACCGCGGGTGGCTCCGATGTTGGTTTGGGCGCGCAGGCGCAGCTAGGCGCGAAGCCCCTCCCGTCTAACCACACCGAGCGCCCTACACCACAAACGCGCCAGGGACGGGGCGAAGTCGCCAGCGAAGCCGAGCACCCACAACCACACATCGAGAGACAGGACCCGCGGCCACCAACGCCCGGAGAATGTCGATGGGCGAGAAACGGACGGAATGCGGCCGTTTCTCGCCCACAAGCACAGAAGGCCCGCGGCGCCGAAGCGCCACGGGCCTCCTGAAGAACCTCAGTCCGCCTAGACGATGAACGGGATGATCAGGATGGCCACGATGTTCGCGACCTTGATCATCGGGTTGATCGCCGGGCCGGCCGTGTCCTTGTAGGGATCGCCGACGGTGTCACCGGTGATCGATGCCTCGTGGGCGAGCGAGCCCTTGCCGCCGAACTCGCCGTCCTCGATCAGCTTCTTGGCGTTGTCCCAGGCACCGCCGCCCGAGGTCATCGAGACCGCGGCGAAGAAGCCGACGACGATGACGCCGATCAGCAGTCCGCCGAGCGCCTGGTAGCTGAGCAGGCCGACGACGACCGGGATGACGATCGGGATCAGGGCCGGCAGGATCATCTCCCGCTGGGCGGCCTGGGTCACGATGCGCACGCACTGGGCGTAGTCGGGCTTCTCGGTGCCCTCCATGATCCCCGGCTTCTCCTTGAACTGCCGGCGAACCTCCTCGACGACGCCACCGCCGGCACGGCCGACGGACTCGATCGAGAGGGCGGAGAACAGGTAGACCATCATGCCGCCGATCAGCAGTCCGATCAGGACGGGCGGCTGCGAGATGTCGAAGCCCTTGAGTACCTCGAGATCCTTGTTGGCCTCGGTGCTGAGCTCCTCGACGAAGGCGGCGAACAGCACGAGCGCGGCGAGCACGGCGGAGCCGATCGCATAGCCCTTGGTGACGGCCTTGGTCGTGTTGCCGACCGCGTCGAGCGGGTCGGTGATGTCGCGGATCTCCTGGGGCAGCTCCGCCATCTCGGCGATGCCGCCGGCGTTGTCGGTGATCGGGCCGAACGCGTCGAGCGCGACGATCAGGCCGGTGAGCGACAGCTGCGCCATAACGGCGACGCCGATGCCGTAGATGCCGCCGAGCTCGTTGGCGATCAGGATGCCGAGCGCGATGACGATCGCCGGGGCGGCGGTCGCCTGGAAGCCCTGCGCGAGGCCCTGGATGATGTTCGTCGCGTGACCGGTCTCTGAGGCGCGCGCGGTGGAGCGCACGGGACGGAAGCGGGTCGAGGTGTAGAAGTCGGTGATCACGAAAAGCAACGCCGTGATGCCGATGCCGATCAGGGTGCAGAACCAGATGTCCATGCCCGACGGCGCGGACTCGAGGCTGCCCTTGAGCAGGTCGGACGCGTCGTTGACGAAGGTCAGGTCGTCCATCAGCCAGAGCGACACGGGCAGGAACGCGGCGGCCGCGAGGACACCGGAGACGATCAGGCCCTGGTAGAGGGCGCGCTCCACGTTGCCGGCCTTGGAGCGGACGGCGAAGGTGCCGATGATCGACGCGAGGATCGAGACGCCGCCGATGACGAGCGGGAAGACGGCTGCCGCGTCGATCTCGTTGAACGTCAGGACGCCGAGCAGCATGACTGCCACGGCGGTGACCGCGTAGGTCTCGAACAGGTCGGCCGCCATGCCGGCGCAGTCGCCGACGTTGTCGCCGACGTTGTCCGCGATGACCGCCGGGTTGCGGGGGTCGTCCTCGGGGATGCCAGCCTCGATCTTGCCGACGATGTCGGCGCCGACGTCAGCGGCCTTGGTGAAGATGCCGCCGCCCAGACGGGCGAAGACGGAGATCAGCGAGCCGCCGAAGCCGAGCCCGACGAGCGCGTCGATCGAGTCCTTCTTGTCGACATCGAGCAGCTGGAGGATCCCGTAGTAGCCGGCGACGCCGAGCAGCGCCAGGCCGGCGACGAGCATGCCGGTGACCGCGCCGCCCTTGAAGGCGACGTCAAGCGCATTGCCGACGCCTCCGCGAGCGCTCTCGGCAACGCGGGCGTTGGCCCGCACCGACACGTTCATGCCGATGAAGCCGGCCGCGCCGGAGAGGGTGCCGCCGATGACGAAGCCGATGGCGGTCTCGATGTCGAGCACGATCGCCAGCACGATCGCCAGGATCACCGCGACGACCGCGATGATCTGGTACTGGCGGGTCAGGTAGGCCTTGGCGCCCTCCTGGACCGCAGCGGAGATCTCCTGCATGCGCTCGTTGCCGGGGGACTTGGCGAGTAGCCAGCGGGTCGTCAGAAGGCCGTAGACGACGGCGGCGCCGGCGCATACGAGCGCGACGATCACGCCGTAGTCGGTAAGGAAGTCGGTCAAGGGATGTCCTCCGTAGGGATCTTCGGTATCGGGCGGGCTTCGGGGGCCGCGTACAGAGGGCGTACGCGTTGTGTCGCACAGGCGACAGCCGCCCGGTCGAAAAGCGGCGGGCAGTCTAACCGTCAGCCCGGCGAAATGCCGGCTGGCCGGGGTCTAGGAGTCGCTCAGGCGCCCGGCGGAGTCCACAGCTTGGCACGCGCCTTGGCGCGCTCCTCCTCCTCGGCGGACTGGCCGGAGGGGGCCTCGGAGGCCGGTTGGCCGGGCTGCTCGGCGCCCCCTGGGTCAGCGGGAGCGCCACCGGCCTTCTGGACATAGGCCATCTGGAGCTGGCTGAGCGCTGGCGCGATCTGGTCCGCTTGCTCTTGCGGACAGAGCGGCAGGAGCACCCTCACGGCCTCGATGCCGAGCCGCGCCTGGTCGAGGTCGACCTCCTCGGACGTGTCCTGGCCGGGCTCGGCGGCGAGACCGAGACGACGCGCCGCGAGGTTCACGAGCGTCACCGCGGTCTGGAGGATCACGTCGCCGACGTGGATCCGCTTCATCTCCTCCTCGAAGGCGGCGCGCAGCTCCTCCTCGGACGGTGCGGTGCCCTCCGGTCCCTGCTGTGGTGGCTGGTTCACGCTCTGACCTCCGGGTTCGCGTATGTACGGGCCGCCATGTCAGCCTCGGCGGCGAAGACGTCTCGCATCGGCGTTCCGCTCTCGAGCGCGCGCCGCTGGCGCTGCGCCCCGTTCTCGACGGCGATGCTGGGCTCGATCCCCAGTGTTGCCCGGGCCGGTGCGGTCCATGCGAGCAGCCGGTCGGCGATCGCGGCGGAGGGGAACTCCTCGAGCGTCGTGAGGTCGATCATCCTGCCGTCGAGCCCGTAGCGGATCGCACGCCAGAAGTTCTCCTCGACGAGCCGTCCCGGTGGGTGGTCGAACGGCACGCTCTCGTCGTAGTCGCGCGCGGCCTGGGCGACGCAGGAGACGATCAGGCCGGCGAGCGCAGTCGCCGCTTCGCCGTCGGACTGGGCGTCGCAGATCCGTACCTCGACAGTGCCGAAGGCATGGTGCGGGCGCACGCTCCACCAGAGCTGGGTGTGCTCGACGATCGAGCTCGTGCGTACGAGCAGGTCGACGTAGTCGGCGTAGGCCTGGAAGCTTCCGAACGGGTCGGGAATGCCACAGCGCGGGAAGCTCTTGGTGAAGATCTGCGTCCGGACGCTGTGCAGGCCGGAGTCGCGCCCGTCGAGGAACGGCGAGTTGGCGCTGATCGCGAGCAGCTCGGGCAACACCGGACGCAGGCGGTCGCAGACGGCGATCGCGCGGTCCGCGCCGTGGACGCCGACGTGGACGTGGAGGCTGAAGGTGTTGTTGCGCCAGGCGACGTACTTCAGGCCCTCCTCGACGCGGTGGTAGTGGTCGGTGTCGATCACCCGCTGGTCCTGCCATGGGCTCCAAGGGTGCGTGCCGGTGACGGCGAGGCGCGTGTCGTGCTCGGCGGCGAGGCGGAAGAGCTGCGTGCGGGCATCGCGCTGAGAGGCGACGGCGTCGGCGAGCGTCGCCCCCTTGCCGGAGCGGATCTCGATCTCGGACTCGATCAGCTCGCCGGCGACGGCCGCGGCGAGCACCGGATCGGCGTCTGCGCCCGCGCGCAGCAGCTCGTAGCGCTGGGCGAGCGACAGGGTGTCGGGGTCGAGGATCTGGAACTCCTCCTCGAGCCCGACGGTGAAGTCCTGGGAGGCCTCGAAGACCTCGCGTGCGCGCACCATGTCGAGCATCGGGTCAGGCGAGGTAGAAGTAGAGGGCGTAGAGCAGGTCGACCGCGGGGCTCGAGGTGTGGACGGTGACCTCGGGCGGCACCTGGAGCAGCGCCTCGGTGTAGTTGAAGATGATCTTCACGCCGCAGCCGACAAGCGCGTCGGCGACGGCCTGGGCGGCGTCGGTCGGCACGGCGATCACGCCGACGACGATCTCCTCTTCCTGGACGACGGTCGACAGATCGTCGGCAGGGCGCACGACGAGCTGATCGTTGATGCGCGTGCCGATCTTGTCCGGATCGGCATCGAAGATCGCCACGACGCGGAAGCCGTGGTCGGCGAAGATGTCCGATCCGGCGATCGCGCGGCCGAGGTGGCCGGCGCCGAACAGCGCGATGTTGTGCTGGCCGCTGGTATGCAGGATCTTGCGGATCTGACGCACCAGCGAGTCGACGTTGTAGCCCACGCCGCGCTTGCCGAACTTGCCGAAGCCGGAGAGGTCGCGGCGGATCTGCGTCGAGTTGACGTGCGTGTAGTCGGCGAGCTCCTGCGAGGAGATCGTGTCCTTGCCCATCTTCTTCGCCTGGGTCAGGACCTGCAGGTAGCGCGACAGGCGAGCCGCTACGCCGAGCGTGAGGCGGTCGGGAATGCCGTCCTCGGAGGACGCTCCGTCACGCGTGGCTGGCTCGGCGCTCACGACCCGGCCACTCTAGCGAGCAGTCGTTTGCGGGCCGACGCGTCGATCTCGAGCTCGCACAGCTCGTCGCCGTCGACTGCGACGACGGGGATCCGCTCGCCGTAGTCGCGGTACAGGATCGGGTCGATCGAGACGTCGATCTCCTCGAGCTCGAACGGCGCCTTGAGGCGCAGGTGTGCGAGCTCGGCGCGGGCCTGGTCGCAGAGGTGGCAGCCCGGCTTCCCGTAGAGGGTGACGGTGGCCATCGGCCTCAGGCCAGCCTCGCGGCGGCATCGAGGTCGAGGTAGTCGGGGTAGGCGAGCGGCTCGCTGAAGCGGGCGGCGGCGGCGATCATCGCCGCATTGTCGGTGCACAGCGCGTGCGGCGGTATCCAGAGCCGGACGCCGAGGTCGTGACAGGCCTGCTCGGCGGCGCTGCGCAGCGCCGAGTTGGCGGCCACTCCCCCGCCGAGCGTCGCGTTGGCGACGCCCTCGCGCTCGATCGCCTGGGCGAGCCGGGCGACCAGTGGCGCCACGACGGCGGCCTGGTAGGAGGCTGCGAGGTCGGCGCGGCGGCGCTCGGTCTCCTCCTCGCCGAGGTCGCGCACCTTGTAGAGCAGCGAGGTCTTGAGCCCGGAGAAGCTGAAGTCGAGACCGGCGCCGCCGTCGCGGGCCGGCAGCGAGCGAGGGAAGCCGAACGCCTCGGGATCGCCTTCGCTCGCCAACCGGTCGATCGCCGGGCCGCCGGGATAGCCGAGCCCGAGGATGCGCGCGCCCTTGTCGAACGCCTCGCCGGCCGCGTCGTCGAGCGTCTCGCCGAGCAGGCGGTAGGAGCTCGGCTCGTCGACGCGCGCGACGAAGGTGTGGCCGCCGCTGGCGACGAGGCAGACGAACGGCGGCTCGATCGGGTCCTTCCCGAGAGTCGCGGCGACGACGTGACCGTGGAGGTGGTCGACCGGCACCAGCGGCAGCCCGCGCGCGGCGGCGAGCGCCTTCGCCGACGAGAGGCCGACGAGCAGCGCGCCGATCAGGCCCGGTCCGCGTGTCACCGCCACGGTCTCGATGTCGTCGAGCCCAGCACCGGCGCCCTCGAGCGCGTCGGCGGTGATCGCGTCGATCAGCTCGAGGTGGCGCCGCGACGCGATCTCGGGCACGACGCCGCCGTACTGCTCGTGCAGCAGTCCCTGCGAGGCGATCGCGTTCGAGCGGATCTCGCCGTCGGCGGTGACGACCGCAGCGCAGGTGTCGTCACAGCTCGTCTCGATCGCGAGGATCACGCGCCGGCCGCTCGTCGCGTGTCCGAGCGGGAACCTGCGCTCGACGCGGCCGGGCTCTTGCGCCACATGATGACTGCGTCCTCGCGGTTGTCGTGGTAGTAGCCGGGCCGCTTGCCGGCCGCCTTGAAGCCGAAGCGCTCGTAGAGGGCGATGCCGGCAGCGTTCGACGGGCGGACCTCGAGCGTGAACTGCTCCCCGGGCCGGTCGACCTCGGCGAACAGATGGTCGAGCAGCGCGCTCGCGATGCCTTGGCGCACCAGCCGGTTGTCGACGGCGACGTTCATCACGTGCCAGACGGTGTCGTAGCGAGAGCAGACGAGGTAGCCGACGATCCGGCTGCCACGCAGCGCCGCGAGGCAGATCCCTGAGGTCTTCGACAGCTCGAGCACGAACATCGCCAGCGACCACGGCGTCGAGAACGCGCGCCGCTCGATCGCGATGACCTGCGGTAGGTCGGCGTAGGAGAGGCGCCTGATCTGGAGCGGATCGGTCACTGTGTCCTGGGCTTGGCGTCCGGGAGTCGAAGGTAGTCGGGAAGAACGGCCTCGATCGGCACGGCTGCCGCCGCTGCCGCCAACCTGCAGACTGCGACTCCTCGCACCACATGTGCCCGGGAGTCGTCTGGCGGAACCTCGGCCCCGGCTGCCTCGAGGACGTCCCGGAAGCGTACTGCGCCGTCTCCCCCGGCCAGCGGAGCGACGTCCTCGTCGCGGAGACGGTCGGCAAGCGCCTCCGGGGCAGCGGCGAACGGCTCCCAGACGGTCTCGCCGTCCGACTGCAGCGCGGAGAAGACCTCGCCACGGCGGGCGTCGATCACCGGAAGCACGGGCCGGCCGTCCGGCTCCGCGGCAATCCCCTGCGCCAGCGCGGCGAGCGAGGAGACGGGCCGCAACTCGGCGCCATGGGCTTGCGCGAGCGCGCGGGCGGTCGTGACGCCGATCCGAAGGCCGGTGAACGGTCCGGGTCCGACGCCGACGGCGATCGCGTCGAGCTCGCCCCAGCGCAGCCCGGACTGCTCGACGCAGCGCGCCACTGCCGGCATCAGCTCGCGCGCGTGCCCCGGACGGCCGGTCACCCGCTCGGGGGTAGGCTCGACCTCGAACGCCTCGCCGTCGGCGCGCAGCACGCAAGCCGCGCTCGCGGGCGTCGAGGTGTCGATGCCGAGGATGTTCATGTCACCTCCACCCTCCTGCGGTCGCCGCCGGCGTGGTCGAGCTGTACACGCGCGGCGACACCCGAGAGCGCCGGCTCGCCGACGGCCGGCCACTCGACGAAGCCAACCCGCTCCGGGGTGAGGTAGTCGTCGAGCAGCGACGGGTCCTCCCCGGCGAGCGAGTCGAGCCGGTAGAGATCGAGGTGCGCCACCTCGACGCGACCGGCGTAGACCTGGCCGATCGTGAAGGTCGGGCTCGTCACCGGGCACTCGACGCCCAGCTCGCGGCAGGCGCCGCGGACGAACGTCGTCTTGCCGCTGCCGAGGTCGCCCGAGATCAGCACCACGTCGCCCTGCTGCAACCGTCGGGCCAGCTCCGCGCCGGCCGCTTCGGTCGCCGCCGCGCTCTCGGTCTCGAACGTCACGGCAGAAAGTCTCCCGCACCAGCCAGGTGCCACGGGGGCGCGGGGCCCCGAGCCCCCGGGCTCTGCCTCCAACCGGCCAGGTGGCGCGGGGGTCCGGGGGCGCGAGCCCCCGGTCTCTCTCAGCAGCTGACCAGCAGATGGAACGACCGGTTCTCGTCGACCGGGTTGCCACCCGCGTTGTAGGCGAATGTGCGCACTGCAACCGCGTTCGGGTTGGACGCGAGGCTCGCGACCGTCGCCGTGCCATTGCCCGGTCCGGCAGCGCTGACGTCCCCGACCGTCGCCACGTAGACGCAGCCGCGCACGTCACGGTCGAAGGTCACCTGATAGCGGCCGGCGCTGGTTCGGATCACGCCGGTGACGCCACGCTGACGCGCCACCACGCCCGCGCCTGTGACGACAGCCTGGTGGGCGAGCGCCTGGACGGGACCGAGCGTCGACTCCTTGATCGAGCCGCCGCCGATCGAGTCAGCGCGGAGCTTGGAGCCGTGCAGCGAGCGCGGCTTGAAGTCGACGCCGGTCAGGCTGCCGTTCTTGACGTTCGCGCCGGTGACGACGAGCGCATAGGCGCTGCCGCCTAGCGCCACGAACAGCGCGACGAGCGCGACGACCATCGCCGGCGAGGGACGAAGCTTGGAGATACGGGGCATCGGAGCTGCTCCTCTGTTCGGATTTCGGGTGGTCTCCCCCAACCCGTACAACCCCGAAACAAGTCCGATGCTGCGCTGCACGCCTAGGCGCGAACCTCCTGCGAGAGCACCGCGCGCAGCCGCGTCAGCTCGTCCGGGGCCATCGTGTAGCCGTGGTCGGGCTCGGGGTAGCGCCGCGTGCGCACGTCCTCGGCGTAGGCGCGCACCCCCTCGATCATCTGCTCCCGGACGTTCGAGTAGCGCTTGACGAAACGGGCGGCGTGGCCGTCGTAGATGCCGAGCAGGTCGTGCATCACTAGCACCTGACCGTCGGTGGACGGGCCGGCGCCGATGCCGATCACCGGGATCTCCAGCCGTGGCATCAGCTCGTCGGTCAGACCGCTAGGGATCGCCTCGAAGACGATCGCGAAGCAGCCGGCCTCTTGGAGAGCCAGCGCGTCGCGGGCGACCTCGAGCGCGCGCTCGGCGGTACGCCCCTGGGAGCGGTAGCCGCCGAGCGCGGTCGCGGTCTGCGGCGTGAGGCCGACGTGGCCCATCACCGGGATGCCCGCCGCGACGATCGCACGCGCCCGATCGACGGAGGTCCCGCCGCGCTCGAGCTTGACGGCGTCGCAGCCGGCCTCCTTGACGAACCGCTGCGCGGTCGCGACCGCCTGCTCGTCGGAGACCTCGTAGGAGCCGAACGGGAGATCGCCGACCAGCATCGGCGTGCGCAGTCCCCGGCGCACGGCGGCGGTCAGCATCAGCATCTCGTCGACGGACACCGGGACGGTGCTCGGGTAGCCGAGTACCGTCATCGCAGCGGAGTCGCCGACCAGCACCACGTCGACGCCGGCCTCCTCGGCGACCTGGGCGCCGGGATAGTCGTAGGCGGTGACCATCGCGATCGGCTCGCCGAGCGCCTTCTTCTCGACCAGCGTCGAGAGCGTGACCGGCTTGCCCTTGGCGGCCGGAGCCGATGCCTTCGTCGGGCGGGCGCTCATGACAGCAGCTCCGCAACTGCGTCGTCGACGGTCACGATGTCGTTGCGCTTGTCGACGTGGACGACCTTCGGCTCGTAGCTCTCGAGCTCGGCCTCCTCGTAGTCGGCGTACGAGACGACGATCACCTTGTCGCCGGTGTGCACGAGCCGGGCGGCGGCGCCGTTGACCTGCATGTCGCCCGAGCCGCGGCGGCCGGCGATCGTGTAGGTCTCGAAGCGGGCGCCGTTGTCGATGTCGAGCACGTGGACCTGCTCGTGCTCGCGGATGTCGGCGGCGTCGAGCAGATCGGCGTCGATCGTGATCGAGCCGACGTAGTTGAGATCGCTGCCCGTCAGGGTCGCGCGGTGGATCTTGGACTTCAACATCGTCCGTCTCATTGAGGGGAGGCTCCTTGTGGGGACTTGAGGAGGGTGTTGTCGATCAGGCGGGCACGCCCGATCCGGGCGGCGACTGCAAGCAGGGTCGAGCCGTTCACGCGCTCGACAGGTGACAGGTCGGTGGTCGAGCGCAGCTCGAGGTACTCCGGCTCGATGCCGGCGGCGTCGAGCTCGCCACGTGCCGCGGCGATGACGGCGGGGGCGTCGGTCGAGCCGGCGGCGACGGTGACTTCGGCGGCGCCCAGCGCGCGGCTCAGCGCGGTGGCGCGCTGGCGCTCGTCGGGCGTGAGGTAGGCATTACGGGAGCTGAGGGCCAAGCCGTCGGGCTCGCGGACAGTCGGCAGCACCTCGACGCGCACGGGCATGTTGAGGTCGCGCACCAGGCGACGGATGACGAGCGCCTGCTGGGCGTCCTTCTGCCCGAAGAAGGCGACGTCGGGCTGTGCCATGTTGAGGAGCTTGGTGACCACGGTCGCGACGCCGTCGAAGTGCGCCGCGCCGCGGTGCTCGGGATCGCCGCACAGGACGTCGGTGATGCCCGAGACGCTGACCGTCGTCGCGGAGCCGTCGGGATAGACCTCCTCGACCGACGGGACGAAGAGCAGGTCGACGCCGACTTCGGCCGCCAGGTCCGCGTCGCGCTGCTCGTCGCGCGGGTAGGCGCTCAGATCCTCGTTGGCGCCGAACTGCGTCGGATTGACGAACAGCGAGACGACGACGACGTCACACGCCTCGCGCGCGGCGCGCATCAGGGCGATGTGGCCCTCGTGGAAGTAGCCCATCGTCGGCACGAGGCCGACCGTGCGTCCAGCCGCCCGCTCGGCCTTCAGCGCCTGGCGCAGCTCGTCGACGGTACGCACGGTCCTCACGCGGGCACTGCCTTGCGGGCGTCCGCGACCGCGCGCGTCCGCTCCACCAGCTCGTCGAAGAGCGGCAGCAGGTGTGGAGCTACGTCCTCGACCGCGTCGCGCTGGCGGTCGACCGTTGCCTCGTCGCCGCGAGCGACAGGGCCGGTCAGCGCCGCCTCGGGGCCTCGCTCGGCCCAGTTCTCGACCGTGCTGCGCACGAGCGGCGCGAGCAGCGCACGAGCCTCATGGCGCTCGAGCCCCGCACCGGCCGCGAGCTCCTCGGCGGCGTGCTGGAGGGTGACGAGGAAGTTGGAGGCCACGGACGCGGCGGCGTGGTAGGCGGCGCGGTCGCGGTCGGCAAGCTCGAACGGCTGCATTCCGAGGCGCTCTGCAAGCTCGCGGGCGACGCTTGTCGCCTCGTCGGTAAAGCCGGCGATCGCACAGCCGACGCCCGCGAAGGCATCGGCGCTCTCGCCACCGGCGAAGGTCTGCAGCGGATGGACGCCGAACGCCTCGCCACCAGCGGAGCCCAGCGCCGCAATCGGCGTAGCGCCGCTCGTATGGCCGACGAACCGCGCCGATCCCTGGCCGACTGCCGCTGCGGCCGCGGCGATCTCGCCGTCGGGCACGCAGATCAGGACCACGTCCGCCTCCGCGCTCTCACCCCGGGCGAGCGGGCCGGCGACCTCGATGCCCGTGGCGCGCAGCGCCCGAGCGAGCGCGCTGCCGAGCCGGCCGGCGCCGACGATCGCCACGCTCTCGAAGGCGTGACCTTTGGCTTTGGTTGGGTGTCGCATCTTCCGTTCCAGCCCCGAAGGTGCCGGTCGGTCGGCTGTGCGGTCCACTCCCCGGGACGGGGTAGCGGCCGACATGGCAAATGGTAGCGCCGACCCCGGAACTAGGCTAATTCCCTGTGACGAACGCAACAGAACGGCGCGAGAAGCTCGTCGAGCTGTTTCGCGAGGTCCAGCGCTGCACGCGCTGCCCGCTCTCGGCTACCCGCACCCAGCCCGTGTTCGGCGCCGGCAACGCGAACGCCGATCTGATGTTCGTCGGCGAGGCGCCAGGAGCCCAGGAGGACCTCCAGGGCGTCCCATTCGTCGGTCGTGCGGGGAACCTGCTCAACGAGCTGCTGGCTGAGAACGGCCTCGCGCGCGACGACGTCTTCATCGCCAACGTCCTCAAGAGCCGCCCGCCCGACAACCGCGATCCCCAGCCCGAGGAGATCGACGCCTGCAAGCCGTTCCTCTACCGCCAGGTCGAGCTGATCGAGCCAACCGTGATCTGCACGCTCGGCAACTTCGCCACGAAGCTGCTCACTCGCTCGAACGCCGGCATCACCCGCGTGCACGGCGAGCCGCAGGTCCATCAGCTCGGCGGCCGGACGGTCCAGATCTTCCCGATCTTCCATCCCGCCGCGGGGCTGCGCACGCCGAGCGTCAAGGAGAAGCTGCGCGAGGACTTCAAGAAGCTGCCGGCGCTGCTCGCCGCCGGGCCACCTCCGCAGGAGCAGCCGGCGACGTTCGCGCCCGCCTCACAAGTCGAGGCGCTCAGCGAGACCGCCGAGCAGCTGGGATTGCTCGACTAGCCGCCCGGCGCGTCCGGGTACTCGACCTTCCGGATCACCTTCGCGGGAGCGCCGGCGGCGATCGAGTACGGCGGGATGTCGCTCGTCACGACGCTGTTCGCCCCGATCACGCAGCGCCTGCCGATCGTCACGCCGCTTGTGACGACGACGTTCGCCCCGCACCATACGTTGTCGCCGATCCGCGTCGGGCCCTTGGAAGTGAAGCCCTGCCATGGCACGGGCTTCTCGGGGTCGTCGAAGCGGTGCGCGCCGTCGGTGACGAAGCAGCCGTTGGCGAACATGCTGTGGTCGCCGATCTCGACGAGCTCCACAGCCGCCACCATCACTCCCTGGTTGAGGAAGCAGCCGGCGCCAATCCGTATCCGCGCGGGAGCGGGACCCGTCAGCCAGACGTTGGGCTCGAAGTGAGTGCCGTCCCCTAGCTCCAGTCGTCCCTCGCGCAGCAGCTCCAACACCTCGCCCTGGATCGGCCAGCGCGCGAAGGCCCCGCGCCGCGCCATCTCACGGTGGATCGCGAGCCTTCGCCACGGGAGCGAGTCGCGCTCATACCAGCGCCACTTGCGCCACCAGAGGCGAGCTGAGTCGATTCCCATGCGCTCAGCTTCTCAAAGCGGCTCTCCAACATCCGTCTGGAGCGCTTTGCACCGACCGACCCGCCGAATATGGTCGCAATCTCATCGGCCCCGGCCTGCGTCCCTCCGATGTCGCAGCCGCCCGTAACGATCAGGAGGATCACCTTGAAGAAGCGCATCGGCCGGCCCTCGCCGGCACTCGCCATCTCACTGCTAGCGCTGTTCGTAGCCCTCGGCGGCACCGGCTTCGCCGCCGGCGTGCTCATCAACGGCAAGAACATCAAGAACAAGACGATCGCTGGCAAGAAACTCAAGAACAAGACCGTCACCGGCGGGAAGGTCAAGGGCAACACCTTGACCGGCACCCAGATCAACGAGTCGAAGCTCGGCAAGGTCCCGAGCGCCGGAACTGCCGACAGTGCGACGAATGCCAGCACCGCCAGCACCGCGACTAATGCCAGTGCGCTGCAGGGCAAGAGCGCCTCCTCGTTCGCTCCCGCGAAGGCCGAGGCGGTCCGGATCGTCGGAGCTCCCGGCCAGCCGCCGTTCGAGGGCACCTGGGGCCCGGCCGGCAGCGAGCAGGTGCCGGGATTCTGGAAGGACCCGTTCGGGACGGTCCACCTCCAGGGCCAGGCCGGTCGCTCGGGTGGAACTGACACGATCTTCATCCTCCCGGAGGGCTATCTCCCCACCGACAACTCGTACTTCTCGGTTTACCCGTCGGGTGGGACGGGCGAGGCGACGGTCGCCGTCAACGCGGACGGCAGCGTCGTGCTGTTCGGCCTCTCCGAGCCGACCGACGATGGCTTCGTCGGCCTCGGCAACGTGACGTTCCGCGCCGCCGGCTCGTAGCGGCGCTGATGCGTCAAGCCGCGGCGGCAAAACCCGTCGCCGCGGCTGGCGCTGCTCGAACGCTCGAACGTGCGTCTGGAGGGGGGCAGAACTGCAGGGCTTTGGGTCCGGCGTGACGAAGAAGGAACTGCAGACTCATAGTCGCGGCCTGACTCTCCCTGCACTCGCACTCGGCCGCCCCATTCAGGAGGACACACCTTGCAGAAGCGCAACCGCCGGCCCTCGCCGGCACTCGCTATCTCGCTGATAGCGCTCTTCGTCGCCCTCGGCGGCACCGGCTACGCCGCGGTGACCATCAATGGCAAGGACATCAAGAACAAGTCCATCGCCGGCAAGAAGCTCAAGAACAAGACGATCACCGGCGGCAAGCTCAGGAACGGCACGATCACGGGCAATCAGATCAGCGAGTCCGCGCTGGGCAAGGTGCCGGCCGCTGCGGCCGCCGACAAGGCGACCACCGCTACGACCGCGGATCGCGCGACCGTCTCGAACACCACCGATCAGCTGCGTTCGGCTGCCGGCAGCCTCACCGCCGGTCAGGACCGCACGATCCTCACCCACGGACCGCTGAGCGTCGTCGCACGCTGCGCTGACACGGACGCCAACTCGGAGCTCGAGCTGCGGTTCCTGATCGCCTCGACGACGGCCGGTTCGTGGTTCGCCAGCTGGGCCGACGGCTCGAACGACCTCGGCCCGACCACGGTCGAGGACGAGCGCTACCTCAACGAGTCGTACTGGACCGAGGACGGTCCGGACGTTGGAATCGACTACGACAACCCCGCCGACCCGGCCGTCTCGGCGGTCTCGGCGAGTGGCGCGGGCTTCAACGCCTGGCCCGGTGGCACGGTCGATGGCGACACCGGCACCTGCCGCTACCTGATGACGGCGCAGGTCGTCGGCTAGCTCGACCCTCCCAGCATCGGACGGCTCTCAGGCGGCCGCCGCGACCTTCGGGCGTGGCGGCCGTCGCCGTTTCGGCGCCGCTTTGGGCTTGACGATCTCCGCTAGGAAGCGTCCCGTGTAGGAGCCCTCGGTCCCAGCCACCTGCTCCGGCGTCCCGGAGGCGACGACCATGCCGCCCTCCTCCCCGCCTTCCGGGCCCATGTCCACGAGGCGGTCGGCGGTCTTGATCACATCGAGGTTGTGCTCGATGACGACGACTGTGTTGCCGTTGTCGACCAGCCGCTGCAGCATCTCCAACAGACGCTGGACATCGGCGAAGTGCAGGCCGGTGGTCGGCTCGTCGAGGATGTAGAGCGTGCGGCCGGTCGCCACCTTGGCCAGCTCGGTCGCCAGCTTGACGCGCTGGGCCTCGCCGCCCGACAGCGTCGTCGCAGGCTGGCCGAGGCGGATGTAGTCGAGCCCGACGTCGTGCAGCGCCTGCAGGCGCCGCTTGATCTTCGGGATGTGCTGGAAGAAGTCGAGCGCTTGCTCGACCGGCATGTCGAGCACGTCGGCGATCGTCTTGCCCTTGAAGCGGACCTCGAGGGTCTCGCGGTTGTAACGACGCCCGTCGCACTGCTCGCACGGCACGTAGACGTCGGGCAGGAAGTGCATCTCGATCTTGATCTGGCCGTCGCCGCGGCAGACCTCGCAGCGGCCGCCCTTGACGTTGAACGAGAAGCGGCCGGGCTTGTA